>Ga0209536_100000612_pt1 | contig 57809 bp, 42 predicted proteins | sample DeeMarSeWOR28_12_FD_187461 | JGI IMG/M metagenome (GOLD analysis project Ga0209536, IMG submission 187461) | Marine sediment microbial communities from White Oak River estuary, North Carolina - WOR-2-8_12 (SPAdes) (version 2) | ecosystem: Environmental > Aquatic > Marine > Intertidal zone >... | reverse complement strand
TTCCATATTTTTTGTTTATGGTCTTATATTATGGAAAATAGAAAAAAGGCCCATGAATAACAAGGCAAAATTTAAACCCAATCCGGAACTCAAATTAATGGAGCAGGTCAGAGAAGTGCTCCGTTATCACCACTATTCCTACCGCACCGAACAGGCCTATTGTAATTGGATAGTACGGTTCCTAAAATTTTTTGATTTTAAAATTCACCCGCGCGATATGGGTAAACCCGAAATCGAAAAATATTTAAGTTACCTGGCCGGCAACGATAAGGTAGCAATATCCACACAGCAGCAGGCACTCAATGCCATTGCCTTTCTCTACCGGCATGTTCTGGATCAACCCATAGATGGGTTCATCGAACCGGTAAAGGCAAAACGCTACTCCAGTCTTCCAGTCGTAATGACCCAAAGCGAAGTAAAACGCGTCTTTGATCAAGTCAAAGGTATTCACCTGCTAATGGCCATGTTACTGTATGGGAGTGGTCTACGCCTTCTGGAATGTGTTCGATTGAGAGTAAAAGATTTGGATATAGAAAGGAATCTGATTTATATCCGGGCCGGGAAGGGTGGCAAGGACCGCACCACCATATTTCCACAAGCCTTACGGCTGCAAATGCAGCAGCACCTCGCAATGGTGAGAAAATTGCATGATGAGGATATTTCAGACGGATATGGAGAAACTTATATGCCGGAGGCACTGTCACGAAAGTACCCAAAATCAGCCAGGGAGTTTCGCTGGCAATATGTTTTCCCTGCCAAACGGCTCAGTGTTGATCCCCGAACCGGCATAACCCGCCGTCACCACGTTTTGGAATCCGGCCTCCAAAAGGCAGTTAAAAGAGCCGTCCAGGGGGCAGATATCACAAAGCGGGTAAGCTGCCATACCTTCCGGCACAGCTTTGTGGCATAGCCATCCCTTTGGGGCAACTCATCTGTTGGAGAATGGGGGTCAACATCCGCGTAGTCCAGGAACTAATGGGGCACGCCAGTGTGAAAATGACCGAAGTTTATACCCATGTGATGGAAAAAGATATTTCGGTGGTTTTGAGTCCTTTGGACCATTTAATTCGTGAAAAGAGCAAACCTTAGCGGTGACAATCATAAATTTTTTCTGTAAACGCAAACAATTCCGTTTTTGGATTGCGGCTTAACGCCTCATCCATATTTGCTAATCCCACTTTTCCTTTTTTACTTTACACAACACCGCTTCATCGCAGTTTAGGATAATCTTTCGCGGCTTAGCGGTAATCTCGCTAATCTCGTGTACTGATTCAAATCCCTCAATCCAGATTTTCTTATACACCGGATCCTGTTTTTTAAATTCGATCTTAACCGGCACCAACATCTTAAAATCCTGAGCACAATCTTCCTGCTTTACCCGGAGCTGAACAATATACTCACCGGAGGGAGATTGTGAGGCTTTATAGGCGTATTTGTAAGTTGGAATATCCGTTCCATATATCCACTGATTAAAATACCACTCCATTTTTTCACCGAGATGCTTTTCAACCACCTGTTGAAAATCATCAGTGCATACTTTCTTCTGAAAATTAGATTGATAGAAATCCCTCATCATATCAATAAACTTCTGATCGTTTTTTGAGTCCCAATCCATCATCATCATTCGGAGCATGTGCATTACCCATGCACCTTTACGGTAGATAATCAAATTATAATCCCCCTCCGTATTGCTGGAACTGGTGCGATAACCCATCCAGATAGGGCCGGCCTCCTGGCCGCTGTCAAACAAATATTTTCGATTGCTTAAAATATTTTCACGCCACTCCTTGAGAATATCAATATACTTTTTATCTTCTTTCAACTTATGATGTAAATACCATAGTCCTGAAAATTGCGCCATCCCTTCACTCAACCACTGGTCGTGATAGGTTTTTATATCAACCCCAATACCCCACCACTGGTGCGCCACCTCATGAGCCCGAAAAATCTCATTAAATCCCTCGCCGCTTTTCCGGAAGAATGTGACCCAGGAGAGATGGATCAATCCGGGAAAAGCCTGACCGTGAATATAAGGAATCTCTGTAACATAAAATTTATTTACCGGGTATTCCCCGTATACTCTTTTAAAGAAAGCCAGACTGTTTGCCACATCATTCGCTACTCTTTTTTCCATATTACGGGAAGAAAATAAACCGGCTGACCGGGCCAGGTAATCGTGAGCGGATTCCGCTATAAAAACGGTAACAGGAGGTATTGTATCCCCAGCCAGATCATACTGTTTAAAATTGCCAATATTGAATGAAGCATTTCGAATGGGGCGTTCCGGTACCCAGTGAGTTTTAACAACATTTACTGAAGTATCCGCGCTTAACAACTCACCAACGCATGCAAAACGATATTTTTCCGGAGTTTCGAATTTAATGTCAAATTTTGCCAGATCCCTGGGACCGGCCCGGGGATACCAGGAATTTGAGGCTAGGAAATAAATCCAGTCATTTTCCCTTCTGAGAATATCGCCTTTATAAAATATTCGCAAACTGCCTTTTTCATCGCTTAGAATTGGTTGCGGAGATTCCAACCATAAAATGGGATTTTTCTTGCCCTTAAAAAAAGGTATTTTTTTGCCATTTGACCAAAATACGGAATCGACCTCCAGTTCAGGATGAAGCCAAAAATACAAATGTTTCTGAGGACCTGTTCTTGACCGGTATGTTAATTCTACCTCAGCTTGAAATTCAAGATTTTGTCGGATAACACTGTTAATTTTGTAACCAGTCAGATCCAGCGGTGCATTGTTCTCATTCGAGAGATTCTCTCCACTCAAATAATCCTCTTGAATGTGAAATTGATTTATAACCTCACGGAGATAATTCACCTGGTCATCTTTTCGTCTTCGCATAAAAGTCACTTCTTCTATCTCGAAAGGATTTATGGAGAAGAATAGCGGGTAAAAATCATCCCGGCTAAAATGGATGTAAAATAGTCCGTTTTCTTGACCTTCCAATAAGGTTTTCATAACTTCATAATTAAAAGACTTCTCCTTCTTTTCGCCCATATATTTTAAGGCATATCTGATACCCTTTTTGATATCGTAGGTAACTTTTTTTTCAGTCAGCATAAACTTTCTTTTGATTTGCCGGTAGGTAGTATCCCCAAAAATGAAAAAAATAAAATTAAACGCCTCGCTCAGGGAATACTCTTTGCGGAAACGGAAAAGCTGTTCTTTTTCGGGGGTAATTGGAGGCGAATAATGGAATACACCATCGCCATGGAAAGCTGCAGCGAATACGCGATCGTTTATCGGTTCACAAAAGAAGAAATCCCCTTTTATCAACTCAAATGCTGCTACATCCCGTTTGAGAGTGAAATTTTCTATTTTTATATAAGAAGAAGGATCTGCTTTAAGTTCAATCAACTGATCATATAATTTCTCGTACGCCGTCAACGAATCAGCATCTGCAAACGAGTAAATATTAAATACCATTACAAACAGCCATACCAGAATTAAAGAGAAATTTCGGGATGATTTCCTCATATACATTCAAAACAGATTTACGGAGAAGGTTTCATTTAATAGAGAGGGAGTATGCCTGATAGGTAGCGGGAATTTTGGATCTGCGATTGTCTATTTACCCAAAATCTCTTCAACTCCAAAAATCCATTGATTTATAATTTCTCACTAAAAAACTCCGAGACGAAAAAACCATTGGCTTTTAATCCGGCTTCATGTTCTTTTATAAAATCGAAAATGGTTTCCACCGAAATGCCATATGTGATGCCATAATCAATCTTCCTATCAAATTTTACAAATAAATCGCCCGTATACGGTAATTTCGGGTCAAACTTGGAAACATCAATGTTTTTATCCGGGACAATGGTATGTTCAAATGAAGCCGAAACAGAACTTACGATTCCAACCAGTTCGAAATTTGGTATCCCATCTCTGATTGCTACAACAATACCGCCGCTGAATCCACGGTTAAAAAGGGCATCGATTAAGAAAGAGTGCTTTCTATCTCTGTTAGGACTACTTACGATAGCCCTGGTTACCATTTTGTAACCCTTTGGCCAACCAATCAAATAAACAAAGTCTCCCCAGTTTAGCTCTTTTGCAGAGCCAATTTTATAATTAAAAACAGGCACTTTTGATGCCGGAGGATAAAGCAAATCTTTCCCCAATATGGCAAGGTCTGCGTCTCTATCCATGGCAAGAATTTTGAAGTCGGCTCCCTGTGCCAAATCAACCAGGAAGTTTTTCTGGCGTTTTTTTATCGAAAAGCTTTCCACATATTCAACAGAATCACTCACGTCGTCTTTAAAATAGGTCACAACCGTATCCGGGTAAAAAACGACATGGGCGCATGTTAAAACGGCAATTTTTTTTCCTCGCAGAAAAATGGTGGTTGCGGTACCTGCAGAAGAATTGCTGAAAGCAATCCTGTCGTTTATTTTTTGTTCATAAGAACCATTTTTCACCTCCGCCAATGTCACTTTACCTTCTGGCAGGAAAACATATCCCTCATAAAATGCGATCGAACTGATTCGTTTTACCATCTCTGAGAGGTTTTTGAGATGATCGGTAGCACTTCTGGAAGGAAATTCGGAATCATATTTTCCATCATCCAGAATAACATAGCCCTTTTTTTTGACTTTTGAAGAACAGGACATGGAAGATAACAACGCTATTGCAGCAAGCAGCAATATGGAAATTGCAGTATATCGTTTCATATTGAGAAAAAGCTAATATTGCGAAATAGGTTATGTTCAATCTAATTTATTAATAGACGGTATTCAATACGTGGATAAAATACCAAAAGTTCTGTTCGAATTTTGGCCCCAAATTGCCTGATATTTACAGGCATGAACCTATCCAAAAGTTGTATTTTTCGGAAGGTTATAAAAACTAACACACTGTTTTCATTTCTTAATAATCTTGATCAATGAATTTGCCGGTAATGAGTTGCTTAATTCCATGCCATTCATAAGCGCCAAATCGGACAACTTATCCTCAGCAACTCCGAATGACGACAAGGCCTCTCTGAGAGTTGTGGCACTCGGAACGGTTTTTGTTTCAATACGAGCTGGCTTTACGTTCAACTTCTTGGGATCGCTTAAATTTTTGAAACTACCCATGGTCGTCTCAAAAACTGGCTGATTTTTTGCGAAACCAGCCACATCGGTTACACCGTGAAAAACAAATATGTTGGCAGCCTTTTGGATAAAATAGGACATTACCTGTAGTTCACCCTGCTCGGTGCCAATTGCCGAAATAACCTTTTGCGCTGATAATCCGTTTACATTTTTTGATTCATTCGAGATAACCCGTGCCTGATTTTCTGATAAGAACTGATTGGCCGCCTCGGCAGGGGTATTGCCTTTTGCAAGTTGAAAAATGATGATAGCATTCTGCTCCTGGCTGCTCATTTGAACTTGTGTGGGAGTATTAATGGTTTCCCAGCCGGCAGGTACGGGAAACTGGAATTTCAGGTCGGGGTGATAAAACATGTTATTTTCTACATAACCCTGACGGGGATCCTCTCCATAAACAATACCATCAATTTTTCTTAAATACGGATCACGATTAATTTTGAGATTTTGCGGCCCTACCTTCGCCTGCCATTCTCCGGATTTTTCAATAACCGCAGGTACTCGATCAGCCGGATTGGGATGAGTGGAAAACCATCCCGGTAAACCTCCCTGCTGCTCATCAGGACTCATTTTATCCAGGGTGGCAAAAAAGTTTGCCATCTCACGGGAATCGTAGCCGGCTTTCGTAGAATACTCCACACCAAGATCGTCTGACTGACGTTCGTTATCCCTGCTGAAACGCAGGAACAACATTCCAACTCCCGCTTGGGCAAGACCAGCAAATTTTCGAAAATCCTCTGATAAGATCATGCCGGCACCTAATCCAATTTGAGCAACCTGCTGAGTGCTGATTTGTTTCGCAGAGTGCCGTGCAGTAATATGCCCAATTTCGTGCCCGATCACGCCGGCTAATTCCGCTTCATTATTTAAGTAGGCCAGAATTCCCCGGGTAATATAAACGTATCCCCCCGGCACGGCAAAGGCGTTGATGACCGGTGTGTCCAAAAGCCGGAAGTGAAATTGCAGCTCCGGTCTGTGTGACAATTTTACCATTTGCTGCCCAATACTCTCAATATATTCCGCCACCTCAGGATTATCATAAAGCCCATAGGAAGCGGTAATTTGGGGATCGTAGGCAGCACCCATCTGGATCTCATCGGCTTCACTGACCAACATAAACTCTTTTTTACCTGTCACCGGATTAGTGGCACAAGCGTAAATCAGAAGGATCATTCCCATCAAAAGGGATAAATAAATCAAACGTCTAAATAATACCTTTTTCATTTGAAGCTCCTATCAGTTCAATCTAAAACATTGAGTACTGTTGTTGTGAAAAAAGTTTTAGTTCTTTTATATTCTTTTTACAAAAATAATACGTTTTATGATTCGGATTAAAATATTCCTCGGAAGGCAAAAAATACGAATCAAGTGTTGAAATTCAAAACAAATTGAATAATGCATCATAGGGGGAACAGTTCATCGGAAATTAGCTGTTTCGGTATTTACTGAGTACCTTTTGGAATACCGGTGAGTGCCAGGTTTCCAAAAAAGAACTTGATTGAAAATCTTCAGCGTTCCTGATATTACCTGAAACAACCAGTCGCATCATTTGCAGAAATTTTTGAATGACCGCCGGAGGATTCTGATTTATCTCAGCGGCTAATTTCATAGCTGTATCCATCAAATTTTCATAAGCAACAATTGAGTCAATAAATCCGATTCGTAACGCTTCGTTAGCGTCGAATTCTTCAGATGTAAGAAGCAGTTTTAGTGCCATGGGTTTATTCATCTGTTGGAACAGTCTCACTCCCCCGCCCCAGCCGGTGGTAATGCCATTGGAGGCCTGCCGGAATCCAAAACGGGCATGTTCTGCCGCAATTCGATTATGGCAGGCTGTCAGGATTTCGCACCCCCCACCCAACGCTTGGCCATTAATTGCGGCAATAACCGGCTTTTCTCCTTCCCAAAACCGGGAAAGAATTTTCTGCATTTTTAGAGACATTTGGCGGACAGATTCTGGCGTTTTTAATGTGGAAAAATATTTGAGATCACCGCCGGAACAAAATGACTCATCACCGCTGGCAGTCATTATAATGGAAAGGATATTCTCATCGGAATAAACCTCATTCTGTAATTTTTCCAGCCCCTCCATAACGTCTCCATTTACAGAATGATGGACTTCCGGACGGTTTAAGGAAATGATAGCAGTATTCTTTTTAACTGTACAATTAATCAAGAAATTGGCCATTTCGCACCTTCAATCTTTCTTGAGACAAAAGATAGGAATTTTTCAGAACGTGAATAGGGAAAAATTTATCTTATGAGACATACTACCAGTGTGTCTCTTCAAGTTACCAAAATTGTTCAATCTACCTTTTTAAACCATTTAGAAATTCTATCTTTTTCAAATCTCTCTTTGTTTTCCCTGAATTCCAATGAAGGGCCATTCAAATTTACCCGCGGTTCCGGTTCACCAAAAAAATTGGCATCCAGTTCCGCAATATTTCCCGAGCCAGTTTCCATGTAACAGGTTCCCGCTCCATCGAATTTGACCACATTATTCTCATTCTTGAGCTTATTCAAGATTTCCTCAACCACAACCTTGGCAGCCGCTTCTGCAAAAGCACCTGCTTTTGGAACAGCAAATTCCCCGACCGGAATGTTCACGACATCACCCACTGCATAAACGTTTTCGAAGCTTGTTTGCAGGTTTTTCTTGTTCACCTTGATCCATCCGTTTTCGCCAAGCGGGGATTCCCGTACCACCTTTGGGGGCACATGAATGGGTACTCCCAAGAAAAGATCGTAACCAATCGGGTCTCGATTTTCAATGACAGCAATCTTTCTTTGCGGGTTCAACTCCACCACTTTGTGCTGTCTGTAAAGCCCAATGTTTTTTGCTTCTAGCAATTTTTCAATTTCGGCAGATACTTCCCTGGCAATGGGCAGGGGTGTTGGTGCTGGAATAAGCATTTTAATATCGATTCTATTTCTAATCCCCTTATTGGTAAAAAAATCATGAAGCAGGAATGCAGCCTCGTATGGCGCGGGCGGACACTTATATGGTTTACTAAAGATGCTGACCAATATCGTGCCGGAACGAAAATCATCAATTACAGAGAATAGTCGTTGCGCTCCCGGCAATGAATAGAATTCATATCCGTCTTCTATAAATCCAGGTGTTGCTTCCGGTGCCAAATCTGCTCCCAGGGTAACGATCAAAAAGTCGTAGGTAAAATCTGAAGTGCTCGTTTTTATAATTTTATTCAGGGGATCGATGACTTCTATTGTATCTCGAACAAATTTGATTCCGTCCATAGCAATATTTTTGTAATAAGATTTGATTTCTTCGACAGACCTGCGACCAAACATGACATCAAATTTTGTGAATCCGATCATAAAAAAATTGTTCTTGTCAATTAAAGTAATCTTGACCGAATTATCCAGTTTTTCTCTCAAACTGGTTGCGGCTTCGAGCCCACCAAATCCGGCTCCCAGGATTAATATTTGTTTTACCATTTTCAAATTCCTCTCAGGTTTTTCGTGCCATTTCCTGGTGTAAAATAAACCGATTTATACAGTTTATCAACTATATATTTTGCAAGATCAAGACGCTCAGGCAGCTACTAATTGAAAGAAATTCTTAAACCATGATGCGCCTATTAAAAGATCTCCGTTTCCACTTCACTCCACCCTGATGATGATCGATTTATTCTTTAAAAGGGGTAATTAACCTTGATAAAATAAACACCAAACATTAAATTCTACTCAGCCATGATACCAGTTCATTTCTTTCTATTGCATGAAAACCAATGCACAATAGATCTTTTGGTTTCACAATCGGATAAATCCTTGATTTAAAAAATGTGAAAACACCATGAATAAGATACCCCTCACCTTTTTTTTATTTTCAATTCTGCTCATAGTTTTTAGATGCGGAAAAGACCCCGCAATTACCGGGCAATCGGAAATAAAAGAGGATGAAAATCCTGTTCTGGCTGCAATATCTATAAATGGTCCCGCTGTGGTGACCTTATCGCAAGATGAGACATATCAGCTAAAAGTGGACGGATTTGATGCTGATGGAAATCCTATCGATACAAAGACAAGTGCCAACTGGAGCGTTGAAATCCCCTCGCGGGTTACAGTCAATCCAGAAGGGTTGCTGACGACCAATGGAGAACTCGGGCATACATGGACTTATGCTGCAATCGGCGACCTCCGGGATAGTGTGGCGGTATGGATACAAAGGCCGCAGTCCAAACCCTCTGCCTTTAAGATAACCCTTTTCTTTACAGATGATGTTCCCGGTGCCTGGCGTTCCGCACTTGAGGCTGCCGCAAATCGTTGGCAGCAGGTTATCCGTGATACACTTCCCGCAGTTGATGTAGCCACACTGAACGACTATTGTGGCTATGGTACATACGTGTTTCCTGATTCGTTACGTAGAGGAATCGAACGGGGTGTACGCATTTATGTTTATGTTTCATCTTCATTCCCTGCTGGAACCTACACGGAGGCCGTGGGTGGGCCGTGTATCCACCGGGGGTTGCCGCTTCCAACCACCGTTCTCGGAGTCATATCAGTTAACCAGGATAAACTAAATGTTCCGGCTCTCCGCCTTAGATACGTAGCTCACCACGAAATGGGACATGTTCTCGGGATAGCCGGCGTTGTGCAAGGCATCCAACCAACCTGGCTGGATGCTGGCAACGGTCTATATCGGGGCCACCTTGCCTTATACGGCTATTCTTTGGAGTATGGCCAGCTTGTATCTGAGTTGAGCTATGCGAATGGATCACATTGGCCGGTAAGGGAGCTTATGGGCATTCAATCATCCGGACGCATCTCTCACTTGAGTGTCGGTGCGTTGATGGACCTCGGATACCCGGCTGCCTGGTATGGTACGGGGGACATAGGAATTTATTGAGTTTGAATCAACAATCCGACACCTGAAACCCATTGCATGAAAAATAATTGTACTGTGAACAAAATCCTAATTTTGGTAGCAGGTTTAGATTCGAGCCGAATGCATTATTTTACTCATCACCTTCACTTACCGGATTATTGAGGAACTACTAACATCCGGTATTTACCACCTCACAACGGAGTTCGTTTTTATTTTATTCTTTCGTTGCTCTTTAAAAGAGATTAAATGTAGTGCTGCCAGATAAATAAATTCAAGCCAAATCATTCGTAAGTGCTGAAGTCTTTCTTAATTCGCGAAATTAATTCAATCAGTTTCAGTAAATGGGTGAATACATCAGAGGTTTCATGACAAGCCTACCCCGCCATCCGTGCCCACGTGGTGAAAAGTCATTTAAGGAGACTGAAAAACTTTGTAATTCTCCCGACGGTTTTATTACATTGCGGTTTATTTTAAGGAGTGTTCCGAAACAATCGTAGATTCAACACGAAAGAAACGGCGTCCGAAACCATGGAAATAGAACAAAGTGATCTCACCGATTTCTTGTGGGGTGTATCAACCTCGGCATTTCAAATAGAGGGTGATACCATTAATGACATGACCGAGTGGGAAGGATCCGGTGGATTTCATCAAAATGGAAAGAATCCCCTTTACAAAAATGCCGCCCGTCATTGGAAAATGTGGGAAGATGACTACCGCCTATTAAAGGAACTGAGTGTAAACGCATACCGCTTTTCTATGGAATGGGGTCGTATTCAGCCAGAGCCGGGCAAGTACTCCCGGAAAGCGCTGGACCAGTACAGCCGCATGGTGGATCGTTTGCTGGAATTGCAGATAACTCCAATGCTCACGCTCCATCATTTCACGCATCCGGTTTGGTTTCATAAGAAAACACCCTGGCACACACCTGAATCGATTGGCAGTTTTCTTCAATTCGCCGAAAAATTGGTTAAAAGGTTTGCTGACCGCATCTCGCTCTTTATAACATTTAATGAGCCTCTGGTTTGGGCACTCGCAGCTTACGGCGATGCCAAATTCCCGCCGGGCGAAAAAAATTTAGCGCGGGTAATGGACGCACTTTTCAACATGCTTCAGGCGCACCGGCAAACTTATGACCTGATTAAAGGCTACAATCCCGAAGCACAAATTGGAATTGCCAAAAATTTTATCATATTCTCACCGCAGCGAAGGTGGCATCCGTTTGATTCCGGCCTGAATAATCTGATCCATTTCTTTTACAACATAATGGTGTTAGAAGCCTTCAAAATCAATCGCCTCCGTTTCAAATTTCCGGCGCTTTTATATTTTGATAAGCCCATCGCTCTGGATGATTGCATTGACTTCTGGGGAATCAATTATTATTACCGCATGCATGTAAAATTTCGTCTGAACCTGAAACTTCCCTTTCAAATCGACTCCATACACCGCTCCGGTGAAGGCATGTCGGACCTGAACTGGGAGATCTATTCGAAGGGCTTATGGCAGGTACTTAAATGGGTACGCCCCACAGGTAAACCAATTTATATAACTGAGCACGGTATTGCTGATGCAGAAGACTACAAACGCCTCCATTATCTGAAATCTGTTTTGCAGATTCTGCAGGAAGCAAAGGAGAAGGGTTACCCCATTAAGGGGTATTTTCACTGGTCATTGATGGACAATTACGAGTGGCTGGAAGGAAGCGCTGCAAAGTTCGGATTATACGAGGTTGATTACAACAATGGATACAAGCGGATATTACGACAAAGTGGCAAGCATTACTCCGAATTTATAGAAGCATATAAAAAAGAGTCAGTTCATTCCAAAAAATGTCAAATCTCGTAACCACTCACCCCTTATTAACAATCTGTAACGGAATTTTACCAGCATTTTAATCCAAACAAAACTAATTCTACAAATCGCTTTCCATATCTTTGCTTTAGTAAAAGACAGGGAAAACAAGGAGGTTTTTGTGGATAGTAATTTATTTGAAATATTTTTATACGCAGCAATCAGTGTTGGCATTACCTCCACCCTTTTACAGTTCATCATCACTTTTTATGAGATAAAATTTGTCAGCCAACCGAGATCGTCGAACACTTCCCACGAACTGCCTCCTGTTTCCATCATGAAGCCGTTGAAAGGTCTGGATGATCAGCTGGAAGAAAACCTGCGATCCTTTTTCACACTCGATTATCTAAAATATGAAATAATTTTCGGCGTCAAGGAATCCAATGATTCAGCCCTAAAAATTGTCTTGAAAATATCTTCAGATTATCCGCATGTACCGATCCGCATTGTGGCTGATAATCGTCAGACCGGTTTGAATCCGAAAGTGAATAACCTAGCGAACATGTATCCTCATGTCACTTACGACCATATTCTCATCAGCGACAGCAATGTGCGCGTGAAAAAAGATTATTTACGGAGGATCCTCCCCTATCTGCAAATGCCTCAGGTAGGGTTGGTTACATGCACCATTCGGGGAAGCGGTGCGAGGCGAATAGGTGCGCTGATGGAAAATCTCCATCTAAACGGCTTTATTGCGGCGAGCATTCTGACCACACAACGGCTTTTTAAGTTTCCCATCAGCGTTGGGAAGTCCATGCTGATGAAAGGGCAGGTACTGGAAGAAATCGGGGGATTTGCAAAATTCCGGAATGTGCTGGCAGAAGATCACCTGATAAATGAAGCACTCCGCGCACGTGGATATAAGGTGATAACAACCCCATGTATAATTGATAATGTTAATGAGAGTTGGTCCACAGGACGGTTTATCAGCCGCCATGTCCGCTGGGGGAAGATGCGTAAAAACATCAAATTAAGCGGTTATCTGGGAGAATTTTTTGCAAATCCAATATTTACCGGTTTCCTGCATCTACTGTTCTTTTTTAATGTCCAGAGCCTGATACTATTTATGCTGGTCTCGCTTATCAAATCTGCAATGGACTGGGCTATTTCACGACTTCTCAATTCCGACCTGAAATTTTATCAATTTGGTTTAATCCCTGTGAAGGACATCATTATTGGAGTGGTTTGGTTTATTCCCTTTTTTAGCAGGACCGTCTCCTGGCGGGGCAATCATTTCAGAATTTTCAAAAATTCACAACTTTCTCCTTTAAAATCTGGAGGTTTCGATGCAGCAATTGATTATCAACAACAGTTTGTTGAATGAGTTTGTTTCAAAAATTCTGTGCTGCAAGTTTAAGCGGCTTAAAAATATAACGGTTTATTTTAGCATGGCATTTTCGATGGCAGTTTATAGCATTGATGCGCTTCTGTCTTGTTTGCCGGGCAGAACAAAACGCTAAAAAGTAACCAAATAAGGAGACAAATCTTATGGGAGAGATTATTCAGATAGCGAATTTTCAATCCGGTTATCTGGAGAAAAGTGAGGAAAAAATACAGACCCTTCTGGAACAGACCTTTAAGAACGTATATAACCCGGATTTTTGTAAGGTTTTTGGAAAACCGGTGGATGTTTTTGAGACGGTGATAATCAGCGACCTGCATCTGGGCAGTAAAGTATGCCGTGCAGAAGAACTACTGCTATTTTTGGAAACGGTGCGATTCAAGCGACTGATTATCAACGGTGACGTGTTCGATTCCATCAATATGAAACGGCTCAACCGACACCACTGGAAAGTGTTGAGCATTTTGAGATTGCTCACCGACCATGAAAATGGGATCGATGTAATTTGGCTGAGGGGGAATCACGATGGTTATGCAGACTTAATTTCGCAGCTCCTGGGAATTCAATTTTATGTTGAATATGAACTGGAGTGGAACAGCCAAAAAGTTTTGGTCTTTCATGGTGATATTTTCGACAAATTTGTATCCGAATATCCTCTGCTTACCGATTTTGCCGATGGGCTGTATCGAATGAGCGTCTATTTAAATCCCACAACCAAAAGAATCGGCCGCTGGTTAAAACGCAACTCCAAAACTTTTTTGCGCAATACTGAAAAAGTCCGGGAGGGTGCGATTTCATTTGCAAACCATCGCCACGCTGGCACAGTAATTTGCGGGCACACCCATCATGTGGAGGATGCCATAGTAGAAGGGATCCGCTATTTAAATCCGGGTAGTTGGACAGATTCTCCCACACACTTTGTGGGGATTACTGAAGATCAGATTCGGGTTGTTCAGTACTTTTGAGGCTTGTTGCTGATTTGCATAGAGCCTCAGGTTGCGCGCCCGCATAATGCCGGTTTGACAAAGTCAGCTCGATTGAATTGCTCATTTTGTACAACAAGGTCCTGCCCCGTCACTTGATTTTTTAAAGAATCCCCATGGTAAGAATGAGGAGAAATGCTAAGGTAAAAAGAAAACCTGATTTTATCATATCAACCTTATTGAAGGAGGTTGCAGACGGAGTACTCACACGTGCTGATCAACTAAAATTGGATTTCCGTCCGGGTCGGTGATGATGAAGCTTGCAGGACCGGTGCTATTCTCATCCGCTTCACTTTCAAATTTCACACCTTTTGCTTTAAGCTCCCGTTGAAGTTCGCGTACGTCTGTGAAAGAATCTAGCGCATTGCCGTTTTGGTCCCAACCGGGATTGAAGGTCAGAATATTTTTCTCAAACATTCCCTGAAAAAGCCCGATGAGGTGATCCCCGTTTTTCATTATCAGCCAATTCTGTGCCGCCTCCCCGGCAAAAGCTTTGAAGCCTAATTTCTCATAAAAAGCCTTTGAAACTTCAAGATCTTTGACAGCTAAACTTACTGAAAATGCACCTAATTGCATAGGATTCTCCTGATATTTTGTATTTGTTGGAAAACTAACGTAACTAATCAGCCGCGCTGTCTATGCGTCGGCTGAATTAGCCTTGTTGGGTGTAAATCGATATTGTTAGCGTTTCATCATTACAAGGAAATTTGGGTCATTCGTTCCTATAAAACTTCTTCACGATGGCCCGCGCGTAAATCGGCAGCCAAGGAGAATTGTTAAACGTATTGGAAAACCAGACTACCGCCATGTCCTTCTTCGGAGAAACGTAGATGCACTGGCCGTTCTTCCCCGACTTGTAGAGGTCGCCGCCCTCAAACACGGCGTCCCACTGGTAGGAGGCATGGGATGGGGCTTCCTTGAAATCCTTAACCATCCGACTACCCATATCGCTGGCCTCGCTGAAGAATGCGGCGGAGTTATTTGAACCGTATACTTTCTTGAAGTAGTCGTCGTCCACGATCTTGGTTTTGGATACCTTTGACCAGCTCGGGGTAAACAAAAGGGCAAACCGTGCCTTGTCCCGCAGCCGAGAGGCGAAGATGCCGCCGTTTAGGGATTCGCCGATAGGTGAGTTTGCCATTTCCGCGTCACCTTCCATCCCGGCCTTGGCCCAGATTCGCTCGGTAAACACGTCGACGAATTTCTTGTTGGTGGCCTTTTCAATAATCACGCCCAGAATGTGGGTATTGAAGGTGGAGTAGTCAAATTGAGTTCCGGGTTGTTTATACCGCTTGACCTCTCTCATGATTTCAAAAATGGACGAATCGGGTGTCGCGCCCTTGGGACTAAAGGCAAAGGCATAGGCGCGAGCGACCGCACTTTTCGGGTCGGCAATATTTTCGGCATTTTCCACCAGGTCCATGCCCGATTGATGATGGAGGATATCGACCAGTTTGATTCCTTCCCAATCCGAGCCTTTGTACTCCGGGATGTATTTGGTAACAAGGTCATCGAGGGATAATAGCCCATCCTTCTCCAGCATGTGGACAATCAGCCCGGTAACCACTTTGGTTGAAGACATCCAGGTGTGGTTGGTGTTTTGGGGCATCCCGGGATATTTTTCGTAAACGATCTTACCTTTCTTCATAACGATGATGCCTTGTATCCTGGACCGCTCATCGCTCAAAACTTCTTGCAGAGTCATATTGCCCAGAGGACCGTCGACCTTGACCTTCCCTATGGTATCGTCCATGTCGAGCTCAAGTTCTGACACAGGCCCTTTTCTGAACACCTTGGATACGGGAAGGACTTCACAAAGATTCAGGTAAGCATAGGTACCGATGTCATCGCCAATAACAAAGCTTTTAGCATTGTAGGTTTCAGTGAATTGTTTTGCCTGGTCGGCGCTAAAGCCGTTCGCCCATTTCCATACCGGGGTAAGTTCTGAAGGGACAGAATTCTTGGACTCTTTTTTTTGATTTTCCTGTGCGAGCAATGAATTGACCTGGAAGGTGAAACATATAATCAATAAAAGAAACCATATGGACATGACACTATTTTGTCTCATTAATACCCCCTTTTTATGTTCTTACTCACCTAATCGCGGCGCTCACCTGCAGAGCGGACGGCAAGCCGAAGGCTTGTCGGCCGAGGTGTCAGGTGAAGTGCCTTGTTCCGAGGCGCGCTTCGCGCTGAGGTACAAAGGCACGAACGAAGTGAGCGCCGCGAGGTGTAGCGTAGCGAAGCTTGTTCGCGAAGCAAGGTTACCGAGTCGGCTCGAGCGGCCTTGTTCTGGCGCGCTTGCGCGCGGAGGCTGCTTGAGGAACTCAGCGTCACATTCACGGCGGCGCGCAGCGTCGCCGTGAACAAGTAATTATATAGTTCCACATGACACCCAAGAATTTATATTTTTATCATTTAGAATCAAGGGAAAAATTACGACGAACAAAAAATCGATCTGGATAACAGCTCTGTTGGAGCGATATGAGGAAAGGGGATAACATCCCATGTTTGACCTCCCTGTGCAATTGTATAAGGCTCACAGAAAATGGGCCTTTTTGCCTTTTCCAAAAAACTTTGGTTTTTTGGAATGTGGTTGGAATTGATTGAATCTCTGTTTGAAGGTCAAAAAGAGCAATGATTGGCATTGATGAGCCGCAGGATTTTTTGATATTTTGGATTATCTCGCACATAATTGATCGATCCGCTTTGGATTCCATTCAGTTGGCTGGCGGAGTTCAGAATGCCAATGGAGAGTCTGCTTTGCTTACCTTCTAACCACTCGTTCCAGCGCTGAGCGCTGGAACGAGAAAAAGTCCTGCGCCTTTTAACAGACCAAGAACTTCCTGGAAATGTTCTCGTGTGATAATGAAAATTTGGATGGCTTAGTCAATATATTTATCAGGCATCCTCAATAAGATTGAAAAATTAATCCCTGATGCGTCTGCGAGAGGGCCATAAAGAATGTCGCGATTATAGCCGCCCATATGAGAATATAGAGCGGCACAAACTTATTGCGCCACTTCATCAATTCCGGAAAATTTATTTCTTTGCCGGCAAATTTTCCCCGTGGCTTGCTGGGGAAGAAAAATGTTTTGTAGGTCTCGATAGTAGCAATGGTAAATCCCAGTGCGGCACCGCCAATTAAAAGATAATTGGATGTGAAAATGGACAAGAGGAATGCATAAAATGCCGCAATACCGGGGCTGCGGAAAAACTTAAACCATTCAAACCCTTCGATTGGGGCATCTTTCCAGGCACCGCCGAAAGCGGATATCCAGCCCCCTGCCGGACCAATAACAAATATGACTACCCACCAGGGCAGATCCGGGTAATTTTCATTCAAATAGTATACAAGCAGAGCAACCAGAATAACCCCGCTCATATAGGCAGCACCTGCCAGCCAGCGTGCCTTTTTACTCTCAACCACTCTTCCAAACACATGCAGCTGCATGGGGATAAAATATTTGGATTGGTCCTCGGTTCGAAGAAAGGTTTTGTAAAACTCCAGCAATGCCCGTTCAATGACATAGGAAAAACCAAATAAAACAAAAATATCCCCTGCCTTGGTCAAATCCAGCCCGCTGATTAACCAGACAACAATAGCGACCAGAATTCCAATCAGCGTGCTTCGAAAATATTTGGCATAGGTGAATCCTTCGTAGGGAATATCTTTATACATGCCCCAGGTGGATGCGTGCGCTCCAGATGCGGCTCCTGTCAGTAATGCGATTGCGAAACTCATTTGAACTATTAACCTCCGTTTGATTTATTTTTTGCTGTCTTATATGCTTTCTCAATTATTTCCATGTCTCTCTTTGCCATATCAAATATAAATTGTGGTTCGCTATTGTTACGAATTGCCGTGAAAAAATCCCTGAACATACCCCGGTACCCGGCAATATCCTGAAATCCGGGAAAAATCAAGTTTTTCTTTTCACCACGCACAAAAATAAAAATGCCGTTGGATTCAAAGGTGATGGAACCCTTCCGGCCAAATATGCGGGAGATTCGTAATCCTTTGAACATGGTGGGAACTTCCCAGGAATAATAAAGCGTCCCGACAGCGCCCTCCTCGTATTCAAATTCCACCACCATTGTTCTCTCCAGCGGTCCAATTTTTGCGGGCTGAAATCCCTGCACAGATTTAACACCCAAACCGATATTTGACATAAAATTTATCCAGTGGATGCCACCTTCAAACAATGCCCCGCCTCCGGTGACATCGAGCTCGTTGCGCCAATCGTGTCTCCGTTGAAATTTCAGGGCATTGCTATGGATAATTAGAATATCCCCGATAATTCCCTCCCTCAAAAGCTTCCTGATTTCCCGGGCCAAGGGTTTATAAAAATAATTCTCCGCTACCATTACCAGCCGGTTCTGTTTCTCTTTCAAACCCCGAATTTTCTCAAAATCAGCTGATTTCATGAATGGCGGTTTTTCCACAATCACATGCTTGCCGGCTTCCAATGCCTGCTGAGTCAGTTCAAGATGTGAATTGGGCGGAGTGGCAACAAACACCGCATCCACTTCAGGGGATTGAAATGCCAAATCATACCTGCCGAAGTATCCGGCACCCATATAACGGTCATTGTAATCCTGTGCTTTCCGTTCATCTCTACTGGCATAGTATTTCCTGACATTTTTATCCACTGCATCAATTGTTTTGCTGTGCTTGCCGGTTATGTGACCGCAGCCAACAAATGCCAATCCTATGGATTTGATTGAATTTGATTCGTTCATTTTTCTATATAGCCTTTGATTTGTCATACTTCGACTCCGCTCAGTATAACAGCGTTGGACAAAACCCCCACCGCGACAAACTAATTATTTGATGCAATATATTTCCCCACTCGTAATGCATTGGCACCAATGGTTAGACTGGGATTTAAACCGGCAGATGTGGGCATAAAACTGCCATCCACCACATATAAATTATCAATTCCCCGAAATTGGCAATTCTCATCCAGCGCCGATGTTTCAGGATTTCTGCCTATCCTCACGGTGCCAACCGCATGTGAAAACGTGCGGATATTGTGCACATAAAACAACCAGGCTCCCGCACCGCGCAGAATCTGCTTCGCTTTCTTTTTTAGTACTTTAATAGCAGCATAATCCCGCTGCGAATAATGATGGACAATGGTTAATTCGGGAAGGCCAAATTTATCCCTTTTTTCCGGATTTATGCCCACATGATTACCAAATTGCGGCTGGTCTTCCGCAATTACCAATAATCCGGTCAACAGTTTAACGCCGGGACTCAGCCATTTTCCCAGCGGATTAGGGAGTTCACTTTTTACCAGTCCAGCCGGGGGAGATTGTAGCTGTTGAATACTTCCCAATTTTCCTTTTGGGTATTTGACCGAGGGATGTCCAAAATAGAAATCGTGAAATGCCAGCTGTTTATGAAATGTATCTTCCTTGTCTGCTTTTCCGGGGAAAATCCCAAAAACAATGGCATTGACATGTCGCATCAGATACCGGCCAATATTTTTCCCTCCCGGATTTTGCTTTTCAAGTTCCGAAGCAAGCAGTACATGCGGCGAACCCATTGAACCGGCAGATAATATGAATAATGGCGAGTGAAATTTAAGTTCCTGAGCATTTTTCTTATCATAACAATGAACTGTTTTTACCTGATTCTTTTCAGCCTCCAGCCGAGTAGCCACTGTATTCGGTAAGATATCCAATCCTTTCCCCATTAAATTGGGGAGAATAACGGTTGCCAGATCGTTTTTTGCTTCAACTGCACAGGCAAAGGTATCGCAGGTGGTGCATAAAATACAATGTTCCTGTTTTCCATTTTGAGAGTAATTTATCGCCAGGGGTAATTGAAATGGTTTGAGTCCCAATCGTTTACCGGCTTCTTTGAACTTTTGCGAAACCAGAGAAAGGTCAGCGGGTTTTTGGGGATATCCACCATTTCGAAATGGTTCCGTAGGATCTGCCGCGGCTTCCCCGGCAACATTGAGTAGCTTTTCCATCTTCGAATAAAACGGCTCCAAATCCCGGTAACCAATTGGCCATTCCGCGCCGGAGTCAGTGACAATTTCAGGAGAATTCTGAAAATCAGATTCACGGAATCGAAACGATACGCCACCATAAAACACGGAGGGTCCACCCACACAGGAATAGGCACCCATATACTGTTTATTGCCGCCGGCCAAGGCGCGATATGGTGAATCCCATGAATAAAAAGGTGTCAGATCAATTGAGGCATTTTCGGCCCAATTGTGAGGCCCTCTTTCAACCCAACCCCCGCGTTCAATCATCAAAACCTTCATCCCGGCATTGATCAGTTCATAAGCAGTCATCGCACCACCGAAACCGCTGCCGATGATGACCGCATCATATTTATTCTTTTCTAATCCTACTGTTGTCACGTTTTGCTATCAGTTTCAATACACATTAGTTCTCGTTTTAATCCCGATCAGAAGGCTGCAAACGAATTAAAGAAAATTTCGTTCCTCAAAATTTTAAAATGTTATTGAGATAATCCAAGAATCGAAGTTGCACCTATATTCAAGGACCATTCACTGAGAATTGAATCGGACGGCAAAGTTAAGCAGTTTTTAGGATTTTTTAAAGCAGTAAATTGTTTTCTTTGGAGGTATTTTAAAAAAAATGCCGGCTGCGCACCGGCATTAAAATCCACTTCTTGATGGCAAAGACTCGATTCTTAACCAAAAAGATCCATATCAGATAATCCCTCTTCTTCTTCCCTGTCACGTGAGGTGAACATGCTGCTCAACAGATCCTTAAATTGCAGACCCGATTCGACCAGATGTTTGCTGAGGAAGGAATATTCGGCCAGTCCGTGGAGGGCAAACTCCATTAGCAGCAATCTGGTTTGATCATTCGTATTTGGTTGATATTTTTTGACCAGTTTTTCTAACCCGGGCACATTTTTTAAACACTTTTCATATTTCTCATTTGAGAGATCGTTTAGAAGATCCACCGATTTCCCGTGCCCAAACCATTCCGTGATTCCCTGAAACGGATGATTTTCCTGTTTTTTTCTCAAAGATTCCGGATCCAAAAAATATTTTGGAAAAATGGCTCTGATTGCTTTACCTATTAAGATTTGAGCAACTTTGGCCGGTCCCTCCTGTTCTCCCTCGTACACTAACTCAATTTTTCCGGTAATGGAAGGGATGACACCCCAAAAATCCGAGATGCGTACCATGGTTTCTCTGTCATTATTTATTACCGCTCTGCGTTCGGCTGCACTGATTAAATTTTCATAGCCGGAGATAGTGAGGCGGGCAGATACACCGCTTCGAGAGTCGACATATTCGCTGTGCCTGGCCTCAAAAGCAATCTGTTCCACCAGATTTTCGACGATTTCATGAGATTTCACAACGGTTTTTTGTGCTTCGGCAAGCTTTGCCTCCTGCTGGGTAATCGCTTTTGAAACCTCAATTGATTTTGGATAGTGGGTTAATATCTGACTATCAATACGATCCTTGAGGGGTGTAACAATAGAACCACGATTGGTATAATCTTCCGGATTGGCGGTGAAGACAAATTGGATGTCCAGAGGAAGTCTCAATTTAAAGCCGCGAATCTGAATATCGCCCTCCTGCAGAATATTGAACAAAGCCACCTGAATTCGCCCCTGTAAATCCGGAAGTTCGTTGATCACAAAAATGCCACGGTGGGAACGTGGTACCAGGCCATAGTGAATAACCCGCTCATTCGAATAAGGCAGTTTTAAACTGGCTGCTTTTATCGGATCTACATCCCCGATCAAATCGGCGATGGATACATCCGGTGTGGCAAGTTTCTCTGTATAGCGTTCCGATCGGTGCTGCCATGAAATGGGGGTGCTGTCGCTTAATTCATCAATCAAATCACGGGCATATCTGGAAATCGGCGCCAACGGATTGTCGTTTAGTTCGGAACCTTCGACCACCGGTATGTATTCATCGAGAAGCTCGACCATCAGCCGGGCAATTTTTGTTTTTGCCTGACCCCGCAGACCCAATAATATAATATTGTGACGTGAGAGAATGGCTCGCTGAATATCCGGAATAACTGTTTCATCGTATCCGATAATCCTTTCAAATACCCTGTCTTTTTCATAAAGTTTTTTGAGCAGATTTTGTCGCAGTTCTTCTTTAATATGTCGGGGCTGATAATTGGTAGCTTTCAAATCTCCCAATGTTTTAATGTTTATAATTTCATCTCGATACATACAAATTTCTCCAGGTGTCTTTCATTTATTCAAGTACCATAATCATTTCCACAGATGATTTATCGAACCCTCCGGCGCCGGTTTCGTACATAGTCCTCAAAAATATATTCGCCTAAGCCGGTCAGACTGGTGTAGAACGCCTTTCCGTTATTTACCTTTGTAAAATCCCGCACAAACTGCTGTAAATAAGGATCCCTCGCAACCATAAAAGTGGTTATTAATATATTTAGTCGCCGGCACTGTCCCGCTAATCGGAGAGTACGATTGATTATTTTACGGTCCAATCCGTAAGCATTTTTATAATACTTCAAGCCCTCTTTGAGACAAGTCGGTTTCCCGTCGGTGATCATAAAAATTTGTTTGTTATAATTTTTCCTTCTGCGCAGAATATCCATAGCCAATTCCAGTCCTGCCACGGTATTGGTATGAAATGGGCCTACTTCCAAATAAGGAAGGTCTTTGATCTCGATCTGCCATGCATCATTCCCAAAGGCTAGTATGTCCAAGGTATCTTTCGAATACTGTGTGGTAATCAGCTCGGCAAGTGCCATGGCCACTTTTTTTGCCGGGGTGATGCGATCCTCGCCGTATAAAATCATTGAGTGGGAGACATCGATCATCAGTACGGTTGAGGTCTGAGCTTTGTATTCGTTTTCGACGATTTCAAGATCATCCTCGGTCAGTTTAAAATCGTTAATACCATGCTGAATCTGAGCATTACGCAAGGAATCGGTCATAGCAATTTGATCTGGCGTGTCGCCAAACTGAAAATTACGACGATCGGTTGTTGCCTCGTCACCTGCGCCGGCAAAAGGAGTACGATGCTGTCCTGGTGCCGTTTTCTTTAACTTTCCAAAAATCTCTTCCAGCGATTTTTTGCGAATGCTTTGCTCGGATTTCGCGGTAATCACCATTCCGCCGCCCTCTTCATCATCCTTTATGTAGCCTTTTTCCTTAAGATCCCTGATAAAATCTCCCATCCCATATTCATCGTCAGTCAGATTGTGTTGTCTATCCAATAAATTAAGCCAGTGGAGGGCTTCATCTACATCACCTGCGGTATGAATTAAAATTTGCATGAATAGATCGAGCAATTTCTCGAAGGTGCTTTTGCCATTCTCCTGAGGTATAAATTCTGTGAAGCGGTAACCAACCATCTATTTCATTCCTTTGGAATTTATTTATCAATTTCAGTATGAATGACTAACGAAGAAATTCGATTGAAGTTCAATAATCTTCAGATATAATATTTAGAATAATTTATAGTTGAGTCAAGTACTATTTGGTGAGATTTAAAAACTTCAAATAAATGAGAGCTTAGCTTCGCCATACCTCAAAGACGTCGCCACGGTACTGGCAATATCCAGAGATTGGAAGTTACTTTTAAGGATACTAGTTTCAATTGCTATTTCGTTGGAGCGATCACTGGAGGAGGAATTCAATCTTTTAATAAGAGCTGGATTACTATTCCTGTTGAATTGTAAGTAAAAAATATGATGAATTCAGTTGTGCAGATTTATATTTCTCTGATAATTACTCTCGAATCACTTCAGCATTTTTAATTTGTCCCTGAACCTTGCTGCCACTCCCGATATGGACTTGCACAGAGACATTTTCATCGGAAATAATATCCCCTTCAACAACAGAGTTTCCCGTCAGGTGAATTTCAACCATATTGGAGCTTGAAGATGATCTCCTCTTGCCCTCTATTCTTATGTCTCCCTTTACTCTCGATTCGTCCTTCAATCTCACATCTCCGTTGATTGTGGTAATATCCCTTTCAACAATGGTATGATACATATCAATGTTCCCGTTCACTGAATTGATCTCTCCGGTAATTCGAACGCCTTCTTCGCAGGTAATGGGACCGTTTACACTGCTTACATCCCGATTGACCAGCACGTTCTCTTTTAAGAGAATACTTCCGTTTACACTTTGGACATCCTCAACTTCAGAATTGCGACCAACTTTAATTCTGCCGTTGACGGAACTGCAGTCTCCCCGGATTTGGCAATCTTCTCCGATTTCGACACTTCCATTTACAGAGGTTAAATCATGGCTGACTTTTTCTCCGTCGGAAATAGTTATCGATTTATTAACCGAAACGCCATCGCACGAATTGTAAATTAATGGAAGTAAAAAAATGAGTGCCAAGGTTTGTTTCAGGCGGTACATAACACCCTCCATATATTCTCCTTTCAACAAACGGGAAGAAGTGTACTTCTGTTGCAAAGTATCTTTTTTATTAAAGAAGAAAGAATGTCTAATGTTCGGCTTTGAACATTCCAGTGGTTTTGATTTCGATTTTCACCCCCTCAACTTCCTCAGGAATCAGACTTCGAACATGAGCCCTATTTCCCTCTACCGAAATAATAATACCAATATTCCCGCCTTCAATAGTACCAATACCAACCGCTGCCACACCCTTTATCCCAAGCCATTCCCTTTCAAACCGACGCTTTATTTCTCTAATTTTTTTCTGGTGTTCCGGAATGGTCATGTCATCCGCCAGGAGTTTTCCTTCCATATTTGATTCAATTGGATCTCTCATGGTAATGTCACCTGTAATTGATTAAACACATTCTGAATACGATTAATTAGCGTTGTGGTGTTACTTCCGGCAAACAATAATCCGACCAATTTATTTTCATCGTTCAAGACCGCGGAACCGCTGTCTCCTCCCTGGCTCATTAAGCCCGCCATAATTTGATCAACAAAAGTGGCAATTTTGTCGGTTCCGTAACTAACACGAGAAGTTACATCTATTTGTTCGATTACCCCGGTTGTAAATCCGCTTGTCCGGCCCATTTTTTTAACCGGAGTATCCAGACCAGCTTCCGCAACCCCGGTGATGTTTCCAATATTTAATATCATATTCTGCACATCATTCTGATCGAGGGGTTCTGCGATGGCGCAATCAACCAGATTGTTTGCCAGTTTTGGCGTTACTGCCTCAACCCGGGTTGTGCTGCCAAATAGCCGGGCAAACATATTGAGAAACGCCGCAATATTATTGGCTATCCCACAAGAGCTTTCCGTCTGATCAAATTCGATGGGAATAAAATTACTTAATATGCCAATCTGGTCATCCGGGAAACTTCCTCCATCGTAGGTACCGGGTTGTAAAATCGGATCCCCGATACTGGCATCATTACTATTTGCCAGCACATGATTATTGGATAAAATATATCGGTAATTTTTATCTTCTTTTGTGACTAAGCAACCCAGTGTTCCGGCGGTAACCAACTGATGACCAATACTCACTCCACCGGGAGCCGGTCGGAATTTGCCCTTTGGATCCTGAAGGGCGTAAAACGGTCCGGTTGCAATGACGTCAGTAGCTACACTATCAAAACTTTGAGGTACCATTTCATTTGCGGCTAATTTTTCTTTGGAGACTTTTTTATCCACAGAGCAGATAATACATAACTCATCGGTCTTTTTACCGGAAGTTCGTTTGTAACCAATCCCAACCGCTACCACATTTTTTCTGAAAATGAGCTCATTCTTAATTCGGGGAAGAATTTGCTGAATCTCTGTCACAGTTGCAGCCATAGATCCTCCTTACAAATTTAAGTCTCAATTAAATTGTAACTCTTATCTAGAATAATACAAAAGTCAATCATTTTCAAGATATATGATGAAATGTACAATAAATTTTGCAGGGCATAAATCAAATATCCCGGAAATGACTAGCTCTTAAAATCCCTTTTACTCAAACCAAATTTTTTTATCCGGTATTGCAGCGTTTTGTAGCTTATACCCAGTAATTGCGAGGCATTCCTGATGGATCCATTGGCAGTTTTAAGTGCGGTTTTTATCATATTTAATTCTTTTTCAGGGAGGGTCTGTGAAGCAGAATCATTTTGCTCCAGTAATTGAATATTATCGGTAAACATCAGATCATCCCCTGATAGTATGTCTTTATCACACAAAATGATTGTTTTTTCAATAATATTTTCCAATTCACGAACGTTTCCGGGAAAACGATAATTTTCCAATTCGGAAATTGCATCAGGTGTAAGTGCCGGTACTTTTTTATCGTAATGTTGACAAAATTTCTGAAGGAAATATCTTGCAAGCAGAGGAATATCTTCTTTCCTTTCCCTGAGCGCAGGTAGTGAAATATTAAACACATTGATTCGATGATAGAGATCAGCGCGAAACTCATCATTTTGTACTTTAAGTTCCATATTTTCATTGGAAGCAACGATGACCCGGACATCCAATTCTATCGAATCACTGGAACCGATCCTCTCGATTCTCTTTTCCTGAAGCACACGGAGCAAGCGGACCTGCAACTGTTTTGACATGGTGCTGATCTCATCCAGAAAAATAGTTCCTTTTTGCGCCTGTTCAAATTTACCGAAATGCCGACGGGTGGCTCCAGTAAAAGAACCTTTTTCATGACCAAATAGTTCACTTTCAATGAGTGTTTCCGGTATTGCCCCACAATTTACCGCCACAAATGGAGCATCTTTTCTTTTGCCACTGCAATGGATTGCTTTGGCAATCATCTCTTTACCTGTTCCGCTCTCCCCCGTAATTAGTACAGTGGCATCAACATCTTTTATTCGACCCAGAAGATCGAATACCTGCTTCATCCTTTTACTTGAACCGATTAGGTTGTGATAACCATATCGCTCGCTTATCGTTTCTTTCAACCGGCGATTTTCCGCTATCAACCTTACTTTATCCGCCGCATGCGAAATCACCCTCAGTAATTCATCTTTCTGAAAAGGTTTTGTTAGATAATCGTACGCCCCACTTTTAATGGCATTCACTGCGCTGGGGATGCTTCCAAAAGCGGTCATCAATATTACCTGTGTCTCCGGGTGAAGACGCAGCGCATATCCCAGTACATCCTTCCCATCCTTGCCCGGCATTTTTAAATCCGTGAGAATAAGCGAGAAATCCTCTTCTGATAAAAGATTGATGGCTGCCTCTCCGCTATTTGCGACAATTACTTCATACCCTGCATCTGACAGGATATCAGAAAGGATATCCAGTTGAGATTTCTCGTCGTCAACAACCAGAATTTTCATTTTCATGCTTCTTTTGTTTTTGAGGTCATTTTGCATGAACTCCAGTGCGCCTTAGCCCTCATCCAAAAGAATCCGAACCGTGGTGCCCTTGCTCTGCTCGCTTTCAATTTGCATATCACCGGCATGCTCCTTGACAATCTTGTAGGCAGTAGGCAGTCCCAATCCGGTACCTGAGGATTTAGTGGTATAGAACAAATCAAATATGTTTTCAAGATTTTCTTTCGATATACCAGTTCCGGTATCACTGATGACAATCTCTTTCTTTTTATCATCCGTTCTGATGGTTAACGCACCACCTTCGGGCATTGCTTGAATCGCATTTAGAATGACATTCATAAAAACAGTTTTGAATCTTTCGGAATCAATACTGTGGATAAAATTGTCCGATAATTCACTTATCAATTCTATATTCTGCGATTTGAACTCTCTCTCCATTAATTGCAAAACCTCATTTAACAGTAGTTTGATATCCGTTTTTGTTTTATTAAGATTTTCGCTGCGGATAAAGTTCAAAAAATTATTGACAATTTTATCCAGTCGTCTGATTTCGTCCTGGATTGTCTGAATATACTCACGAGCTTTTCCGTCAGACGGCTCAGTATATTTGTCATGAAGATGTTCAATTGTCAGGTTAATTGCATTCAAAGGATTTTTTATCTCGTGCGCAACACCTGCAGCCAATTGACCCAGTGAGGCCAGTTTTTCTTTTCGCTGCAGAATCTTCTCTCTCTCACGATTTTTTTGCAATTCCATTACCATATGATTAAATGAATCTGTCAATTCACCAATTTCATCTTTTGTTTTTGACGGAATTGGCAAATCAAAGTTTCCCTTCTCCACATTTTGGAAAGCTGTTTTTAGTAAATCGATGGGTTTTGTAAACTTTCGGGAAATGAAATAAATTCCAAAAATCGTAACCAGAAAAAGCATTGCAGTAATAAGCATACTTTTGTTCTGCATGCCGGCGAGTGTCTGATTGACCTGTTCCGTGTCATAATTATATCTTAAAAACCTTAATTCACCCGGGCTTGAATAATCCGGGAATTGAAATGTAACTACCGGTGAATTTGAATTCCACTTGAATATCGTGTACGTACGTTCCTCTTTTGATTTACCCGGCGGATGCTCATGAAACCAATTTAAGTTGATATCCACCGCCTGAACTTTTTTTCCCGAGGGATGAATAACGATATCGTGATATTTAAACACCTGTCCGTTCTTCCAATTCACCTCACTTCTGTAACGGGAAACATCTTTCTCTATTTTTCTCTCTAAGACATTTTTTTCTGCAGCCATCCAGTCATCATAAGTGCCGTATGGGTGTTCTCCCTTTCCGGGATCAGAAGACTCTGTCATTTTCTGAAACACATCCATTTGCAACTGCATATTTGATTTTAATTGCCTTTCCCAATCCTTTAATTTCAATAATTCCTCGTTGATTTCAACATAAAGACTCTCCACGTCCGGAACCGGCAATACAAATTTATCATCTCGAATCTTATTTTTATAAAGCACTCTTGGCTCACCTTCAGGTTCCTTGAATGAATTCAAGACCTCCTGAAAATGCCGGTCTGTTGCCGAATTAATGGAATGAGAGAAACTGGTGATCTCTTCAACGATGTCCTTTTGAATTCTTTGACTAAAATAAAACTGCACCGCAAGAATGATAGCCATAAAAAGACTCAGGAGAATCATATTCTTGGTTTTGATACTGATGTACAAACTCAAACCCTCCTATAAACGGATAAACGGATAGATTATTTCTTTGAATTCTGTGAAACATAAAAGTAAAAGCAATCCCATTTAGTTTATAATATCGAATCGGGATTGCTTTATATTTTATTCATCCAGGTATAGAACTGCTGGAATAATATTGATTCAAAATTTAGATAATTACTATCTCAATGTCTTTCAATTTTGCATTAAGTTTTTCCATATCTCTTTCCAATTCCTTCAAGTTGTGTTTTAGACGACCGTGATCTAAGTATTCAAAAATTGAATGTTCCTTTCCGGGATCAATAAAAAACTTGTCCTCTTTTTTCTTATCCAGAGTAACATCCACATTGTTACTTTTGCCTTTTCTGGAATAGATCAATTTAATTTTTTCTTGCGGATTGTAAAAATTCAGAGTTCTGGTGAGGTCGCCATAATCATTAATCTTTCTGCCCTCAATTTCCGTAATAACATCCCCGGCTTTCAAACCAGCTTTTTCGGCCGGAGACTCCTTCATAACCTTTTCGACTAAAACACCTTGGTCTACCTCAAAATATTCCAGGAGTTGTTCTGAAAGTTCACTGACTTCTACTCCTAAAAATCCACCCTTATCAGAGCCAAAATGTACTCGGGGATGTGGCAACTTTCCCGGCAAATGTTCAGTCCAGTCTACCATCTTATCCCAATCAGAAAAAACCCACGCACCATGGTCTTCATCCGGATCCAACGTGGCGCTCATTTTCATTTCCTTGCCCTCTCGATTGAGAACAATTTCAACTGTTTTTTTCTCCTCAATACCCTCGATCATTTCTCGCAGATCATCTGGTCCTGCAATATCATTACCATCAAATTTAGTAATGATGTCTCCTTTTTGCAGACCTATCTTTTCTGCTTCGCTATTTTTCATAACCTTTTTTACCTCCGCACCTCCGCTAAGGTCTAATTCCTTTAATTTTTCATCGCTCACATTCATCACTAAAATGCCGAGTGCCGGTTTAGGTTTTACATTTACCATTACCCGCTTCTGGATTTCCTCGTCCTTGGCCTTACAGTTTGAAAACATGAAAAGCGACATACAGAGTATCAACAAAATTCTCGCCGTCATTTCAAATTCTCCATTTAAAGTTATTTTGTCTAATGAATTGGGAGACAAAATTCATGCCATAACCGCATGTCCGAAATAGCAAGTAAAATAAGAGAAAGATCCAATAGCGGATACCTTATATGGGGTATTTAATATCTCAAATGGGGTATTTATAGATGTATAATTTAGATTGTGTGTTCCAGTATATAGTCAAGTCAGTTGAAATTCGAGATTGCTTCTCCTCGACCGAGGGTCTCCTAAAGAGACCATAAGCTGTCGTTTGCTTCCAATTTCTCCTAAAGATTGGAGGGTGTCATCGCGAGTCTGTAGTAGGTGGGGAGGTGGCGATCGTTTTTTGAGATTGCTTCGTCAGTTGCTCTCGCAACTTACTATCAAAGACGAAAAAAGCAAATGCATCGTCGTTACACGTCCAGAAGAGACGTGATTCTCTATAAATTTCTAAGTTGGACAGACGACTTAAAATCTGTTACTCTTTCAGTAGTAGCCTGTTCACCCGAAAACATTTTCTCAACTTGATGTTTGAATTTTTTCGAAACTTTTCTTTAATTATAGCTGTTTTATGTTTTGAAATTTAATTTCTTAATTGATAGCCAGTTTTTTCCACGATTGATCATTCGAGACTAGCCAGCCGGTTTTGCATTTGAAAAGCCAACTCAAATTTTTCTCGAAAGAAAACTTGAAGAGGATCAGTGTGATGAGAGTTTTACTAATTGCTGCCCTGGTATTCTTTACACCGGTGACAGGTGAAATACAACCGACCAAAACGATGAATTCAGCGGAAATTCAGCTTGCCTTGAAAAAAATGCAGATACTGGGTAGCGTGCTCTATGTGGCTGCTCATCCGGATGATGAGAATACCGCTCTTCTGGCTTATTTCTCCAATGAACGGCTGCTGCGCACCGCTTATCTGGCCATCACCCGTGGAAGTGGCGGCCAAAACCTAATTGGTACTGAAAAGGGGGAACAGCTGGGTATTCTGCGAACTCAGGAACTTCTGGCTGCACGGTCAATAGATGGTGCGGAACAATTTTTTACAAGGGCTATCGATTTTGGATACTCAAAAAATCCTGAAGAAACGCTGAAGATTTGGGATAAACAAAAGGTTCTCTCTGACGTGGTCTGGGTGATTCGGAAATTTCGACCCGATGTTATCGTAACTCGCTTTACACCTGAAATCGGTGGCCATGGGCATCACCGTTCATCGGCAATTTTAGCGGAAGAAGCGTTCAGAGCAGCAGCTGATCCAACTCAGTTTCCCGAGCAATTAGAATTTATTGAAACCTGGCAGGTTAAACGTTTGGTGTGGAATGCCTGGTCAAGATATTTTAGTGAAAATAACGTTAATACCTCCGAACTAGCGAGTGTGGATCTGGGAAAATATAACACCCTTTTGGGAAAGGCTTATATGGAGATAGCTGCAAAAAGCCGAACTATGCACAAGAGCCAAGGATTTGGCATGAGAGGTTATCGGGGTGAACTTCCGAATTATTTTATTCACACCGCCGGAGATTCTGCTAAAACTGACCTACTTGAAGATGTGGATTTGACCTGGAATCGGGTGGAAGGAGGCCAATCTGTTAGCGGCATTCTGGAAGAAGCCTATCAGAGATTTAATCCCGAAGCTCCGGCCGAATCGATTCCGCTGTTAGTTTCAGCATATAAGCAATTAAACATGATGCCACCGGGCTATTGGGTCGATGTAAAAAAACAAGACTTGAAGCGAACTATTCAAGCATGTGCGGGAATTTGGATGGAGGCGATTTCAGATGACTACTCTGCTACTCCGGGAGAAAAAATAAACCTGACCATGATGGTTGTGAATCGATCCAATTTTGATTTTACGCTAAGCAAAATAACCAAACCTTTAGGAGAACAGGATACCGTTTGTAACTGTCAATTGGAAAATAATCAACCGATTGAGTGGAACACTTCCCTGGTTTTGCCTGAAGACATGGATTATTCTCAACCTTACTGGCTTCGTGAAAATCCCCAGAAAGGCATGTACATCATCAACAATCAGCAGATGGTTGAGAAACCGGAAAGCGAGCCTGTTTTAAAGGCAACATTTGAACTCTCAGCCAACGACTTGACACTGCAGTTCGAGACGCCGGTATTGTTTACATGGACAGATCGCGTGAAAGGAGAGCTTTATCGATCACTGGAAATTGTCCCAAAAGTATCTGTTGACCTTCAGGATCAACTGTATGTTTTCCCGAACGATGAGCCTAAGAAAGTAAGGGTGAAAGTCACTTCAGGCGCAGAAAACATATCGGGAAATGTAAAGCTACTATTCGATGATGGATGGAAGGCAGATCCCATTAGCCACTCCTTTTCTCTTTCCGAAAAACTGGCTGAAACTTTTCTGACCTTTACGGTATTCCCCCCAACCCTTCAAACCGAAAATCAACTTCTGGTTCAGGCAGAGATCAATGGACAAGAATTCTCCAAGAGTTCAATCCATATCGATTATGACCACATTCCTATTCAAACATTTCAGCAGGAAGCCGGCGCGAAATTAATCCGTTTGAATCTCAAAAGGCATGATGAAAAAATCGGGTATGTCATGGGTTCGGGAGATGATATCCCTCAAAGTCTTGACCAACTGGGCTATCAGGTTGCACTTCTCTCAGATGATGATCTGGAAAACGAAAACCTGAATCAGTATGATGTAATTATCACCGGCATCAGAGCATACAATACACGGGATAAATTAGAAGCCCTGAAACAAAGGTTGATGAAATTCGTGGCTGATGGCGGTACCTTGATCGATCAATATAATACCACCTGGGGATTAAAAATCGATCATCTGGGACCCTACCCTTTTAAACTTTCACATGATAGAGTCTCCGTTGAAGAGGCTCCCGTTGAAATTCTCGATAATACACATTCCCTTTTGAATTATCCGAATAAAATTACTGAAGCTGATTTTGAGGGCTGGATTCAGGAAAGGGGGTTGTACTTCGCCGAGGAATGGGATTCAAAATACCAAACGGTTCTCTCGAGTCATGATCCCGGAGAAACCGCAAAAGTTGGCGGTTTACTTTATACCACTTATGGAAAAGGTCATTATATCTATACCGGTTATTCCTGGTTTCGGGAACTTCCTGCGGGGGTCTCCGGAGCATTTAGGATTTTTGTGAATATGATTTCAGCGGGTTCCCATAATGAATCATAAATCCAAAACGGAAATTATAGATCAAGAAGAAAATCCGCCAATTTTTAAGAGCTGGGCGAAATGGTACACTTTTATGATTATATATCTAATAATGCTGGTAGTATTCTTTTATGTTTTCACAAAAGTATTTGAATAATCTTTCTGATCCAATTTTCTAAATGTTTATCTAAAATTCCCCTTCAAAAATATGCACACTCTCGATTGGATTGTTCTTGTTGCCTCATTGCTATTTATAGTAGTTTATGGCTTATGGAAAGGCAAAGGCAGCAAGAACATCAGAGGCTATCTTCTGGCTGATAGATCCATGCGCTGGCACACCATTGCATTTTCCATCATGGCCACACAGGCGAGTGCTATTACATTCCTCTCCGCTCCCGGACAGGCTTACACAGATGGTGTGCGCTTTGTTCAATTCTATTTTGGGCTACCCATTGCAATGGTGGTCTTGTGTATCACCGCTGTCCCCATTTATCATCGTCTGAAAGTGTACACAGCCTACGAATATTTGGAAGGCCGGTTTGACCTGAAAACCAGGGGATTGGCTGCGTTACTATTTTTAATTCAGAGAGGATTGGCTGCCGGATTAACCATCTTCGCCCCGGCATTGATATTATCCATAATTTTTGGCTGGAATATTTATATCACGAATTTAATCATCGGTGTACTGGTCATTTCATACACTGCATCGGGTGGGACGAAAGCAGTAAACTATACCAATTTTCACCAAATGGGCATTATCATGACAGGGATGGTGTGCGCCTTTCTTGTGATTATTTTTTTGTTGCCCGATGATATTTCATTTCTAGAGGCAGTAAAAGTATCCGGCAAAATGGGCAAACTAAATGCGCTGGATTTCAAATTCGATTTGGACAACCGATACAATTTCTGGTCCGGCATCCTCGGGGGTACTTTTTTGGCCCTTTCCTATTTTGGAACCGATCAGTCGCAGGTCCAAAGATATCTCACCGGCCGATCGGTAGCTCAGAGTCGCCTGGGGCTGATATTTAATGGGCTGGTTAAAATACCGATGCAGTTTTTCATTTTGTTCATCGGTGCCATGGTGTTTGTTTTTTACCAGTTTGAAAAACCTCCCATATTTTTTAATTCATATGAGATTGAAAACATTAAATCCAGTCCCTATTCCAAAGAGTTTCAGGAATTGGAGACCGGATATTCAGATGCATTGGAATTAAAGGAGGATAAGGTCAACCAGCTTGTTTCGGCGATGCGTCAGGGAAACCCAAGTCTGGTCAATGAGGCGCAAACAGACCTGAAAGAGGCACAGAAAAATGCAAATAGCATCCGCGACGAAGCTATTAGTTTAATGCAGAAAAATAACCCACTGATGGATCCTCAGGATACCAATTATGTTTTTCTGGCTTTTGTCACAAAATATCTTCCTGTAGGATTGGTAGGATTAATCATTGCGGTTATCTTTGCCGCCTCCATGTCCTCCACCTCTTCGGAGCTGAATGCTTTGGCATCCACAACCGTCGTAGATATCTACAAGCGGGTAATCAAGAAGGAAGGTTCGGACAGGCATTATCTGATTGCCTCAAAACTTGCCACCGTTTTCTGGGGAATTTATGCCATTTCACTGGCTCAATATGCCAGCCGACTGGGTTCCCTAATTGAAGCAGTAAACATATTGGGTTCATTATTCTATGGCACCATTCTGGGTATTTTCCTGGTAGCCTTCTATTTTAAATCCGTGCGGGGGACCGCTACTTTTTATGCAGCCATTGTTGCAGAATTGGCAGTGGTGTACTGTTTTATTTTTACCGATATCTCCTTTCTGTGGTATAATGCTATCGGGTGCAGCGGAGTAATAATAGGTGCAATAATGCTGAATTTAATTATTAAAAGAGAACGTTGATCAAAACATTCTTGCTGCTTTACCCGGAGGACAATTAGAATGGCCGATCCGAGTAAAGCAAAAACCTGTAATTAAGATTTACCCAGAATAAATTTCTATATGGAACTGCCAAAGGAAATATATGCAGGTTTAAATTGAACAAGAAATAATTATTGAATTACATCCCCTGCCACTTCGCCAGCATCGCTTTCATATTATCAAAATCGAAGGGCGCATTTTCCATTTTTTCTCCCAACTGAATCGCCGCAGTCATGGTTTTTACCGCATCGGCTTTCTTACCCATTTTGGCCTCCAGTTGAGCCTTCACGCGCATGTTCCAGTAGGTATCCTTCAGTGATGTGGATAAATTAATCCATTCCATCCCCTTCTCAAGATTCATATCATTCTGCAGACAGTAGTTGGCAGCCTGAAAGGGGGTAGTCCACAAACCATCGATTTCCTTTTCGGCATTCATCATCACCATTTCAGCGGTGTTTACTTCCAGATTCAGCACCAACCGCAATTTTTCCCAGTGAAGCACCAGATCAGCGCTGCTGTTGGTATTGTTTTCAATCAGGAAAGTCATTCTCTCCCGAAACTCTCCGCTCACTGGCTTCACATTCAGTGTCAAAACATCCGCTTCCGCTTTGTAGTCATTGCCGCCAATGCCGGTTCGCGAATTAAACATCACCTTCCACTCTGTTTCGCCGGGAAGTGTGAATAAACTGTAAGTTCCAGCTTTTAAATCCTTACCGTTCACCTTCACATCCGTTGAAAAGGAAACTTCGGTAGCCTCATTGGCACCGGTCCGCCAGACTGTTCCGAATGGCACTAATCCTCCCCATATTTTTCTGCCTTTTACCGCGGGGCTGGAATAAGTGACTTTGACTTCGGTGATCCCTACCTTTTGTTTTACTTTGGATTCCGGACTGGGGCGAGGCAGTTCCAATTGTGCAGATGCTGCCTGAGAGACAAACACCATCATCACAGTCATTGCAACCACTTTGCTCATTTTATTTAAATAATTCATGATAAGATACCTCCTTTATTTGGGTTAGTTAATTCAATTTTTTTGACAAATTCATGGGCGTTGGCAATTTATAATAGGGATGTTTTCAAACCATAATCAAATAATTAAGAACCAAGATGAAAATCCGTTTTTTCTTTGCATCAAGTTAATATGCCCACAACGTAAGAGATTGCCACACTCTCTGCGGTCGTTCACAATGACAAGGTGTTACTTTAGCTGTCTTTGCGAGCGCAGCGAAACAATCTCTGGTTGCGAGATTACCTACCTGCCGGCCGTCCACATTGTGCCTTCCAGGTTCTATTCGTAATGACAAGCTTTTATTTTCGCGGTCATTGCGAGAAGTGAGGGGCGAACGACGGGAAGGCAATTTCATCAATGACAATAGGGACTTCCTGGCTAGCCTTCTCATAACAACATTTTGATTTCTCTCTACAATATTAAGTTGAACTTAAACGAAACTTCTGAAATATCGTCTATATTCTATATTTCGTCACTCTGTCTATGACTCGTGGAGAATTCAATTCGGAGTCCAATAAAACAGACCCTGAAAAAATTTCAGGGTGACAGTGTGAGCGACATTTGGAATGATACTACCTATTGAGTTAGTTTTTTCAGAAGATTCTCAATTAGTAAATGTTCTTTCGAATAGAAGTAAAAATCTAACTATTCTTTAATGATCCCCAGTTGCTTGTATTTAGTCAGATACTTTTGATACAATTCCGTGTGCCGGCTGGACAAATCAATTTGCCGCCCCTGGATGAACTCCATTTCGACGCTGGACATCACTTCAAGCGGATCACCGGTTGTAACAATCATGGTAGCATCTTTCCCCACCTCCAGAGAACCCACCCTGTCTGAGACACCAAGAATTTCCGCAACATACAAAGTGACAGATTTTAATGCCTCTGATTTTGGCAACCCGTATGACGCCGTTGTAGCAGCCTGGTAGGGCAAGTTCCTCTCATTCGCTGTGCCCATCTTTGAACCGCTCCCGGAAATACAAAATTTAACCCCGGCTTCGAACAATTTATCTGGCAGTGTGTAAGGGGCATCGTATGCTTCCCACCTTCTCTCAGGCAACCGGTGGGTTTCGGTGATTATCACCGGAATGTTTTCCTCTTTTAATAAATCTGTCATCCGCCATGCATCATAACCGCCCACCAAAACCATTTTGATATTCTCTTCAATTGCCCAATCTACTGCTGCCTGAATTTGCCGAATTTCATCTGCTTTTATAAAAACCGGGATTTCTCTTTCGATAGCGGGAATCAAGGCTTCAAGACGTGGATCCGTGTCGTGATAAGGAATATCCTCTTGTCCTTCACTCTTTTTTGACTTGTGATAGGCGCGTGCTTCACTAAAAATTTCACGAAGCTGTTGGAGCTGCACTGCTAATTTTTTCTTTTGTTTTTCTTCAGACTTTGGATCTTCCTTGTCTTTCGTGATTTTCATATCCGGCCATGAAACGTGAAGACCCACCGGCGCTTTCAAGGTCATTTCTTCCCATGTCCAACCATCCAACATCATCAAGGCAGAGGTGCCGGAGATTAGACCCCCCGTAGGTACTGATAATGCCATTGTTATTCCATTTGCGCGGGTTACCGGCAAAATTTCGCTGTCGGGATTAAAGGCCACTTCAGCCCGCACATTCGGATTTAACATTCCCGTTTCATCAAAATCCAGAGTGGCACGAACGGCATTTATTTCAGTTAACCCAAGCAAAGTATTTGCCGAAATCAAACCCGGGTAGACATGCAGACCCTGAATATTGATTTTACACGTTGATTCCGGTAAAGCCACATTCGAACCCAAAGCGGTAATTATTCCGTTTTCAAAAAGGATGGTTGCATCGGGAATATCCGCTCCGCTAACGGTGTGAATCACTCCTCCAATCAAGGCAATGGGATTCTGTTGCTTTGGTGCCGGAATCTGGTCTGATGCCACAATGGGAGAAATCATACCAGCGAGGAAGAAAAGCCAGATATGCTTTCGAATTTTATTCTTCTGTGCAGGAATAGTCTTCTTCATCAAATCTCTGCCAGAAATTATTTTTCTTATCTGAATCCGGACTTTTTGTTTTTGCATCACCCGGTTCTTTCACTGATACTAAATATTTTTGAATTAGCTGTCTTCTCTGATTATCAATTTTATTCCTCATATTCCGATCCTCTTTAATATCGAAATATTTTCGGCTTTCAATCCAGGTCTGCTCACAGATCGAATACGATGATAGCGGATGACCACTCCAAATCACAAAATCCGCATCTTTACCCGGCTCAAGTGTACCAACACGGTGGTCTATTTTCAATTGTTTAGCTGGATTTAGGGTAACAAATTTCAGAGCCTCTTCTACACTCAAACCACCGTATTTTACTGCTTTTGCTGCTTCGGCATTCATTCGCCGCGCCAGTTCATCGCTGTCTGAATTATATGAAGCAACCATACCAGCACCATGCATTAATGCACCCGCATATGGAATAGCATCATACACCTCAAATTTATACGCCCACCAGTCGCTGAAAGCGGAACCTCCCGCGCCATGTTCTGCCAGAACATCGGCAACTTTATATCCCTCCAGAATATGCTGAAATGTAGCGATGGTGAATCCAAATTCTTCTGCCAACCGGGTCAACATCAGAATTTCATCCTGTCGATAGGCGTGGCAATGAACCAGCCGTTTTCCCCGAAGAACCTCTAAAATGGCATCCAGCTCCAGATCCCGGCGTGGGGGAATAACCCCGTTCTTTTTCTTTTGTGCTTTATATTCATTCCATTCCTTTTCATAATCCAGCGCCGCTCTGAATCTGTCACGGATTAATTGCTCAACACCCATTCTTGTCTGGGGATATCGGGTGGTATAATTATCTCCCCAATTGCTTTGTTTTACATTTTCACCAAGGGCAAATTTTATTCCCGGCGGAGCATCATCGATAATCAATTGATCCGGTAATTCTCCCCATTTTAGCTTCACGACCGCGTTTTGACCGCCAATGGGATTGGCAGAACCATGCAACAGATTTACAGCTGTCAATCCCCCTGCCAGCTCCCTGTAAAAATCCATACTATACCAATTGATAACATCTTCTATCCTGACCTCCGCCGAAACTGACTGGGTAGATTCATTAACCGATCCACTGATTCCGGAGTGAGAGTGACAATCAATCAAACCCGGTGTTACATGCTTACCCTTGCCATCGATGACCATTGCATCGCCGGAGGCACTCAAATCTTTTCCGATCTTATCAATTTTTCCATCCGAAATGAGCAAATCGCCTGCCTCAACCCTTCCCTCATCTGCACACGTCCAGATAGTAGCGTTTTTTATCAAAATCTGTTTAGGCTGACTGGGGGGCATGGGACGACTGAATGCACCAAAGGTTCCGGATTTGGAAATAAATGAAAGATTCTGCTTCCAAGTTTTTTGCTGTTTTGGCAAAGCTTCCTTCCAATTTGCGGTCCAGCTCAAGGGAGTTCCATTAGGCAGCAATCCGGAACCGTATATTCGTCTTTCCTCAATTCTCCCGGACAGCCGGATCATTCCCGGATATCCCAGCGTATCGCCCTGAAATAAAAGTCTAAACCTCTGAAATTCCAGCACGGATTCAGTCACAGGTAATTTCAGCTCGTCCTTAGAAATTGAAGACTTCAGTTTATCAATCTCACCAGTAACTTCAAGCTCCCCTCTCCATTCGCTCCCATCTGGAAACTTTAGAGTGAACTTCCAGTTACCGCGCACTTCCTGTATCAGCTGCGGCGTATTTTCGAAACGTGTCCCATCGACCCATATATCCAGAATTTTGGTATCCGCTTCAAAAATATCGCCATCTGTCACGGTTAAATGAGCCAGTTTACCTGCTTCTATAGTGCCCAATCGATCCTGGACTTCAAAGAATTGAGCGGGATTTACGGTTAATGCCGCTAATGCCGTTTCCTTACTCAATCCATAGGCGATCGCCTTCCGGATATTTTTTCGGAACTCTTCCGGATTTTCCAGTCCATTTGAAGTGAGGGAAAATCGAATACCGGCATCCTGCAGTACTTTTGGGTTTGCCGGAGCGCGCTCCCAATACTGCATTTCGGCCAGTGTCACCTCAAGCGCTGATTCGGGCGTATTCACATCCAATTCGGTCGGGAAATTCACCGGTAAAATAATAGGGACCGGATTCTGCTTCAAAGTATTGAGAATTAGGTATTCATCGCCGCTTCCGCGTACAATTCGTTTTAAACCAAATTCATTGGTAATTTTCAATGCCCTCAAAAAATTCGGGTTTTGCTCAACCTCAAAAATGATTGCCCCTTTCCCCTCCATCAACGGTTGTATTGATTCTAAGGCAAGATTTTCCTCGGGCTTGTTTTGCCCTCTGGGACTGACTTTAAATGCAGCGTGTGCATCCCGATACCACTGGGCATCATAAAATGTCTGTCGAATCAGGGCAATGCAGCCCATCAGAGAACTGGGATATGAACCGTGCCTTTCACCGCTTCTGTAAAATGCCAAATGTTGGGCCACCGCAGACTTAATCAGATTTTGCTTAACGTCATTTGAGGACAGGCTTAAGAGAGAGCTCTCCCCTTTAAAGATTCCCTCATCAGGAACAATAAGTGCGGAGGTAAATCCAAAAGATCGCAGTTTTTTCAAGTCCTCATCAGTGGGTTGATAGGAATCAACACTATGAACTTCCGGGTGCACAAATGGATTCCAATGGCCAGTTCCGGCACGCTTCGCATTTTTCGAGGTATTGATGCTGTCAGTGCTGCTTTTCTGTGATTTTAAACCTATATTTGAATAACTCTCAATAAATCCGGGATAAATGGTTTTTCCGGAATAATCCCAGATTCGGGCATCGGGTGGTGGGGTAATATTTTCGCCAACCATATCAATCAGGCCATCGCGAATGACAATAATTCCTTTCTTTATCTCTTGCCCGGGCGCGGTTATAATTCTCGCATTCATCAGGGCATGAACCCCGGGCGGATTACTGCGCAGCCCATCAACCGGCGAGGTTTGGGCAAATAAAATCGCAAAAGAACACAGGAATAAAATCAAAAATAGAAATTTGATGAATTGCTTTGATAGTTTCCGTTGAGGTTTCAACTTTTTCCTGTACATGAGGCTCTTAGTAATATTAAAAAAAGGAAATTTGACTTAAAAAAAACACTGAGGCAGTGAACTTATGAGATTCAAAATCCGGCTGAGAATATAACCATCTTAAGTGGAAACACAAAATTTTTAATTCCTCTTTTTTAAAAAAGTTTTATCTGTTTTGAAGCAGGAAGGGTGCATACTTTTTTTTGACCCCATATAAAACCATTTTGACAGGAGAAAATTTTTTATTATTTATGTTAATTAAACCGATAAAATTATCATGGTATAAAATTTTCTCTGTAATTAGCTCATTTCAATAGTAATTTATCAATTTGTCACCACATTTCTATTTAAGATAGCCCAGGTCTAGATAAGGAGATTTGCTCATGATGTTTCATCCTGAATCCAATTTTGTAAAGAATGCCCATATTAAATCCCTTGACAATTACAAGCAGCTTTATGATAAGTCTGTTAAAAACCCGGAAGCTTTTTGGGCAGAGGTTGCCGAACGCCTGCACTGGTATAAAAAATGGGACAAAGTGAGGGAGTTTGATTTTGTTAATGCTAAACTCAGCTGGTTTCAGGGTGGGAAGTTAAACGTGAGCTATAATTGTCTGGATAGACATGTTGGAGCAGGGAATGGAAAAAATACCGCTGTCATTTGGGAGGGCAATGATCCCGGCGAATCCAAAGTTTTTACATATGAAGATTTACTTCATGAAGTAAAAAAATTCGCTAATGTGTTGAAGGCGCACGGTATAAAAAAAGGTGATCGGGTCTGCATTTATCTGCAGATGATTCCCGAATTAGCGGTTGCCATGCTAGCCTGCACCCGCATCGGAGCGGTGCACTCCATTGTGTTTGGGGCATTTAGTGCTGATTCACTCCGGGATCGTATCAATGATTCCAAATGCAAATTGCTGATTACCCAGGACACCGCCATGAGGGGAGCAAAAAATGATATCCCCATGAAGGCAAATGCGGACGAGGCGGCGAAGAATACCCCTTCAATCGAAAACATAATCGTCATTAAGCGAACCGGGAATGCGGTGAACATGGCAAGCGGCCGGGATTTGTGGTGGCACGATGAAATGAATCAGGTGGATTATGAATGTCCGGCAGAAGAAATGGATGCAGAGGATCCCTTGTTTATCCTTTACACCTCCGGCTCCACCGGCACGCCAAAAGGCGTTTTGCACACTACCGGCGGTTATCTTGTTTACACCTCCTATTCTCACGAAATGATATTCGATTACAAGGAAGATGACGTTTACTGGTGTACGGCGGATATTGGCTGGATAACCGGACATTCCTATATTATTTATGGTCCGCTCGCAAATCGTGCTATTACATTGATGTACGAAGGAGTGCCAAATTACCCCGATTTTGGAAGATTCTGGCATCTGGTAGAAAAACACAAAATCAATATTTTTTATACCGCGCCCACTGCCATCAGAGCCCTGATGAAGGAAGGGGATAAATGGCCAAATCAGCACGACCTTTCCTCACTTAGATTATTGGGTACTGTAGGTGAACCCATAAAAGAACCGGAGTGGACCTGGTATCATAAGGTCATCGGCAAAGAAAAATGTCCCATCGTGGATACCTGGTGGCAAACCGAAACCGGCGGTATCCTGATTACTCCTCTTCCAGGTGCAACACCAACAAAGCCGGGCTCCGCTACCCTGCCCTTCTTTGGTGTGGAACCGGTTATCTTGGGTGAAAACGGCAGAGAACAGCAAGGTGCCGCCCAGGGTTTTTTGGCCATCAAATCCGCCTGGCCATCGCTGATGAGAACCGTCTATGGCGATCATGACCGCTTCCGCCAGACATATTTCGAACGATTTCCGGGATATTATTTTACCGGAGATGGCGCCCGCCGTGATGAAGACGGCTACTACTGGATTACCGGCAGGGTCGATGACGTATTGAATGTATCCGGTCACCGCATAGGAACCGCCGAGGTGGAGGGGGCAATTGGCAAAGCGGAGGGTGTGGCGGAAGCAGCAGTGGTGGGATATCCCCATGAAATTAAAGGACAGGCCATTTATGCATTTGTGACGCTCATGAGGGGAATCGAACCTTCTGCCGATATTGAGAAAAACATTCTGAAAAAGGTCCGCGAAATTATCGGACCGCATGCCACACCCGATAAGATTCAGTTTACCCCTTCTCTGCCCAAAACCCGTTCCGGGAAAATTATGCGCAGAATTCTCAGAAAAATTTCTGAGGGCGATGTGGAACATTTGGGAGATACCTCCACTCTGGCTGATCCTTCCGTGGTGGACAGCCTGGTTGAGGGAAGGCAATAATTACTTAAAATTACGTGTGAGACATCTCGTAGTTTGAGCTCTTATAAAGCTGTAACACTGCTCCTCACAAATACACCCTGAATATTCAAACTTATGGAATATTTTTTAAATATCTTGCCTGTTTTTAGAATAATTTTAAATTGCTTTTAAGGAGTTGCTTTAAAGAGTTTGAGCAGCCAGATAAGAAAATAATTATCTAATTCATATTCAATATGAATTCCTCCTTTTAACCACAAAGCCAGGGAATGAGGAGGGCATGATGCAGCAGTTAAATAAATCTTTTTTTCATACCTTTTTAGAAGAACAGGAACACCCCCGCCCACCGCCACATCATTTCTTAACATCTAATTAAAAATAAATCTCTGTAATCTTTTCTGAATCCGCTTAGTTAATATATTTTAAAGAAAATTAAATTTTTCAGAAGTTTCTTAACGACAATTACGGATAACAAACATGAAACCTATTTTAAAAAAACACCTCTCGCATCTTTTGTCTTTGAAAAGCAGGAGGATTTTATCTTTAATTGGCATTAGCTTTTTTCTTCTCTCATTTTCCTGTGAGAAGGATTTCGCTCCGGTTAAAGTGCAAAAACCTGTAAAAAATCCACGGGAATACACCTGGACTGTAGACACACTTGAATACCCGGGAAGTAACCTTACCTGGATGACATCTATTTGGGGCAGCTCGAATAAAGATGTTTACGCAGTAGGTCTGAATTCTACAAATAAAGGAACTATGTATCACTACAATGGAACAAATTGGACTCCCGTACCCCTGACAACATCGCTGGGGGGCAATCTTATTGGTTCCTTTGATTTATCCGATGTTTACGGATTTTCAAAAACTGATATCTGGGCGGCAGGAAATTGGAATGTACAAAATCCAACACCGCCCCCTAATTTTTTACACCCCAGTTTGTTAATCCACTATAATGGTTCTGAATGGGAAGAAATTAATACACCGGAGGGGCTCGTGTTAGAAAATATATGGGGTGCATCACCGGATAATGTATGGTTTGTCGGGATAAACGGCACACTCTATCATTGGGATGGCAATACAATCACAAAAGATTCAATTCCCTTTAATATTCCTAAGGATGCAGCTCCTGTTTACAATCTCGATGTAACCGGAAATAGTGGAGGCCAGGCGTATTTTCTTTTAACAGCTCGCCCTCAGTCAGGTGATTCATATTATGAAATATATTATTTATTCAAAAAAGAGCTCAATACCTGGCAATTACTGGACAGCACCTATGTTTATTTAGATCATGTGTGGATGGGTCCTTGCGGTACACAGTATGTATTTGGGAGCGGTGTTTATACTTACAATAATCAATCTTTTGATTTACTCTTCTATGAAAACTTTCATGTTCTGGATTTATACGGTATCTCAGAGAAGAATCTATTTGCGGTTGGCAGTTCATCAAAAGCGTATCATTATAATGGTACAGACTGGTTTCAACTGAAATATCTGGAAATTTCTGATCTTCTTTTTTATACAGGTGTGTGGACAGACGGAAGAGAGCTATTTATTAGCGGACCGACAAGGAGTTATCCACGCAAAACAATCATGTTTCATGGTAAATAAACTTATATAAGGAGTTTAATATGAAATTTATGAAATGTTTTGTTCTTTTATTCACAATACTAATTTCAGATGTTTTTGCAGAAGAAACAAAACCAATACCACCCTCACATACTCACGCAAATAGTATATGTCACGGTTATGCCGTTGCGAGAGCATTTGGTCGAACAGATGGAGATTCACGGTGTGATGCCGGGGATTGTTATCTAACTGCAGTGCCCACTATGTACTTTGAGCGAATTACACCTGTTAATTATTCAAATATCAAAGTGGGAGATATCCTCGAATTTGGGCAGCATTTGCATAGCGCCTATGTTGCTTCTAAATATTATCCTCAAGAAAGTGGTATTAGGTTAGATCAGGTTAACACTCTTGGAGATACGGTAATGTATGGTCTTACAATTTCCCAGGTGAAAAACGGTACAACCGGGGTAATTGCAAGGGGGGCTCCCACGGCATATTTTAGAAAAATACCTAAGTGGGAAATAATAGTTCAAAATGATATTCATTCTGAAAACGACATCGGTAATGTAAAAATAGGAACTGAGACACTGGCTTCACCTGCTACAAAAGATGAATTGCACTGGGAAAGCAGTAAGACTATTGAAGCCATAATGGATGGGGTAGAAATAAACGGCAATGTACAAAGGTTTGATCGATGGACACAGAATGGTGTATCTATTTGAATTCATCAAATCCCATTACTATTTCGATCGATCACGATTTGGTTGAAATTCCAGAATTTACGGCAGTTTTTAAAGATGAATTTGATATTATCTTTCGTAACAATTTTACTAGCGTTGGAAATCAAGGCATCATTAAAGTCAATGATGTTCAGTACAGTTCCCCAACTCAAGAATTTCAAGTTACTGAGGAAAACACTATTGAAGGTGAAGCAATTAATCAAACTTATAATGGAATATATTATACTTTCGATTACTGGTCAGACGGCAGCACCAACTATCAAAATCGCATTGAGACTTTTGAACCGGATGATCATACTACCTACACTGCCTATTTTGAAGGAAACCCTCTTAAGGTAGAGAATTTTACATTCGTATGCGATGTGGGCGATCCCATAGAATTCGAATGGGATGAGCATCCCAATTCTAATGTCAATTATCAAATATGGATGCAGGTCAAACCGCAGGGCGGCCCGTTGGGAGATCCGCAATTGATTGGCACATTGCAACATGGTACAACCACATATACCGATGATTTGTATGAAAAATCCAGCACTTATGTTTATTTGCTCTGGTACGATGTACGGGCCTATTATACAGTTGAACAGACAACCGCCAGCGAAGAATGGTACTCGGTTTATGGTCGAATCCATTTCAAGAATGGAATTGTTTCTGATCTTTCCCCAGTTCCGGAGGAATTTTCAATCACTAATTTCCCGAATCCCTTTAATCCCGAAACAGTGATTCAGTATGCCATTCCGGAAAAATCATTGGTTCGGATTGAAATTTACGATATATCCGGAAGAACGATCAAATCTCTGGTTGAAGAACAAACACCTGCCGGTGTACACCAATTAAAATGGGATGGTAGAAATGATTTTGGAAATCAGGTTTCATCGGGCGTTTATTTTTATCAAATTCAGGCGGTTCCAAACACAGGTTCAGGCGGGATTTATAATGAAACCAGGAAGATGATGCTTTTGAGATGAAGCAGGAAAATTTGCCGGTGCTAGGGGCGGATATCAATATCCGCCCTTTTTTTAACAATTTCCACTCCGACCGTTTTAATATAGCGCCCAACCTATATCGCTTAATCCACCCGGATTAAATCTGAATTTCTGCAAACTGTTTTCTACTTTCAGCTAAACTATTGGCAACTTTATTCTTTTTTTGGTATACTTGTAAATAATCTATTCCTTTGATTATGGTGCCATACATCTATCAGTAAGTTCAAATACGCAATATTCTAGATCAAGAATGAAAATTTACAGAGAAGATACAGCTGCTGTTGTTGTTGACGTGCAGGAAAAACTCTTCCCGCATATTGCCGGAAATGAGTTGCTGGAAAGAAAAATCATTACCCTCATTAAAGGACTGCAGATTCTAAAAATTCCCCCCATCGTAACCCAGCAATATACAAAAGGACTCGGCAGTGCCATTCCCGCAGTAGCGGAAGTATTAAATGAATACCAACCAATTGAAAAAGTAAGCTTTAGCTGTTGTGGAGAACCGGTCTTTATGGAATCACTCAAAATGCTGGAAAAACCGTTTGTAATCCTGATGGGGATAGAGGCGCATGTCTGCGTGCTGCAAACCGCCCTGGACCTCTTGGATGATCAATACATACCGGTCATTATTGAAGACTGTGTTTCCTCGCGCAATTTGAATGACAAAAAAATTGCCATGAACCGTCTCTGGAACGAGGGCGCTTTGATTTCTACAACCGAATCAATATTATTTGAACTGTGCGAGACTACCAATACGGATGAATTTAAGGCAATTTCCAAATTGGTTAAATAAGCAGGCGAATTTTTTTTGCTACAATTGAATTGAGAAGCCAAATATAAGCTTCAATCTTGAGTAAGTTAATTCTGTTTGTGAACCTTCACCCCGCAATTGGTTTTCCTCATCGGCACCGGAAAAGTCCGCAAGCCTTTCCACATTATCACTCCCAAAAGCATAAGTTGCACCTACGGTTAACTCAGCACGGCCCACGCTAAAAACGGTTCCAAAAGCAATCTGATAGATATCCCATGTGGATAGTGCCAGGTTTGTCTCAGTTTGCGGGACATATGCCGAGTAATCGGTGATAAAGCTGCCAAAGCCGGAAAACCGTTCGCTCAGAAAAGCCTCCAGACCCACCCCCCAGTTGAGAACGCTTTTCAGTTCGTGCGATACGGTTGTGGATAATGTAGTATCATAGCTCTGTGCGGTAAAATCCTCGGCTTTTAAAACATCAAAATTGTTTATTTTATTAAACCATTCCGAGCTGAAGTGCAGACGGAAATTTTTAAATTTATAGCCGAATCCCCCTCCAATCGTCCATGAGCTTTTATAAGAGGAAGAGATGTCTTTTTGATAATTTGCGGCAAATATCGGATCTGCGGCGCCATCGTTATTAACATCAAGTCCATTTACCGCCAGGTCGTACAGAGAGGAACCGGAGCCAAAAAGATTTACACTGGGGGTGGTAATAGCTAAACCCAATGTGAGCGGCTTGAGATTGACAGCGATACCCCCTTTCCATAACAACCGATAATTTAGATAATCGATTTGATCCAGCAATATACTGGTTGCCAGGATGTTGTTCATTTCATTCCAGGCATGCGCAATAACCTGAAAGCGTGTCTTTTGATTTCGGACTGCCAGATACTGGGTAATCCCTACACCAATGTTTGAATGAACCTGATTCGACCATGTCAGCCCTATCCACAATTCAGACAGATCCTGGTCTCCGATAATTTCGCCCCCGAAAACCTCATCTCCTGGCGCCCCGCTGATGACATCGCGAGTATCGCCCCGTCGGCCCTCGAATCCAAATTTCATGTATTGCCTGGTTAATATTGAATAAGCAAACTTATGTTTCTTAAGCCAGTTAAGGGTGAACGACCCAGCTAAGAGACTGGGTGCCGGTTTTATGGAAGAATAGGACAAATCTTCACCAAGTCCACCACCATCTTTCACTGTCAAGGTTGTCCACTCGTAAACCTGGGCACTCAGAAGAAATTCCGGATTGGGAAAAAGCGAGATAGCTCCCGGATTATAATAGGTGGCTGCAAAATCCTGGGCACTACCAATGACTGCCCCACCCAAAAGCGTGGACCGTGTTCCATACTGCAAATTCCAATAATGTGTATCTTGCGATTTTCCAATTCCAACCATTAAGGTTATAAAACTTAAAGCCATCAGACCGAGCCATTTTTTTCTCATAGCCATATCCTAGTTAAGTGTGGAGGAAAATATAAATAAAAATGGTGGAATAATTCCTAAAAAATTTTATAAATGCACGATCCCACTAAAATGAGTGACCAAATGAAACACCAAATATAGAGGGATATTGAACCTGGTTGAATAACTCATCGGTACTTATTTCAACCGCATAAAAACGATACCCTACGGCGGCGTGCCAATCGGGATTGAAATTCCACATTAATGATATACCTGTATCCAAAAATGAATCGTTACTGAGTTTAATACCCTGTCCATCTGCTATCACTGAGAATTTGCGCGACAAGTGATATGCAAAAACCAGTCGCATATACGGAAGAATAACATTATCATCTACTTTAGCTTCTATGGTATCAGTGTTTGTCACCATCCTCAACTCCACGGTTGTAAATTGAGCGGACAGACCAATACCACCCTGAAATTTCAGTTGTTCATTATTGACAATGCTATACAACCACACACCCTGAAGTGTATAGTATCTCCAGGAAGAGCGTGTATCGATATTTTCCGGGAAAGTTTTGTCAGCGAATGATAATGGCTCGCTAAATTGACCGACATCGCGGGATTCGAATGGGGCGAGTACAAATTCCAATTCCTGCTTTTGGTTTAGGGGAAGCGTAACTATAGCATTAGCGGTAGTGGTCGGATCGTCATTTTTATTAAAATTATTCAAATTAAATTCCGTCCCACCTTCGGCTGGCACCCTAACAATGTTCTTTCCCAAAAGTGCCGGACCAAATGACCAGGTATATTTCGGGCGCGGCTTTAGCGGATCTTCCTCATATTTTGCGATGTCCGTTTTTTTGTAGGGAGTTACAAAATACCACGACCACAAGAGGGACACGCTAGCACCGGCCACGACATCATCCAGAAAATGCCAGTCAGAGTGCACCCGGCTAAAACCGGTAAATGCTGCCAGCGCATAAGCGGGATATCCGTACAAATGGCCGTAGCGGTTATCGATGAAGGCGGCCCCGGCAAATGCACCCATTGTATGACCGGAGGGGAACGAGTTTCTGGCGGTTCCATTAGGTCGCATCTTACCAACAGCAAATTTTAGTGCATAGGTAGTTAACCAGGACGCCCCAAACGCTTTGGCAAATTGTTTTGTACCCTCCCAATCTTTGAGAATTAATGTGGATACGCCTGCTCCCACTGGAAGGGCAATTTGTAGTACATCGCCGGTATTTTCAATCCAATCATCTTTTCCATAGGTAAATCGCTGGCTAAAAATAGATACAAAAATGAGCAGTATGAGTACAATCGTTCTTAAACTGGTTCGGCAACCACACATTATGGATTCTCCTACAATTTTATTTATGAATAAACAATTTCCAAAAAATACTGACTTCTTACTTTCTCATCATTGTCAGGTACCTTGAAATAAACGGTTAGCCAGATTCTCTAACGAGTTCCGCAATGACAAGCACCCTATACTGTCACGCTGAATTTTGTAATAGTGCCTTTAGGGTTTTATTTACCTTTACCTCGCTTTTTTGGATCAACTTTGTTTACTATCTTTTTTAACTTGGTTGAATCGACCGATGTGAGACTAAGATCCCTTTGTGGTCTGGGAGTACCAATGCCGGCTTGTTTAATGGCATCATGAACTCCCAGGGCCACTTCAGATTTGTATTGCAGAATATTTTCCTTTATCCAGTAATAGAGCGTGAAATCAAGAAAATTGTCGCCAAATCCATTAAAGGTTGCTATTGGCTGGGGATCGTCCAGTACTCCGGGGTGCTCGTTGGCAATTTTTAGCAGCAGATCTAATACCTGGTGGGGATCGTTTCCATAGGCGACTTTTACAGGCAGCTTCATCCTGCGCCTGTAATCTGACAAGGTCCAATTAGTCACCTGATTAGAAATTAAATCCGCATTTGGCACAATCACCTCAGAACCGTCGAACGTTTTTACGGTGCTGGATCGAACACCGATGCTCTGAACATTTCCCATCACGTTGCCAATCTCGACGACATCCCCAGTCTGTATGGGGCGCTCAAAAGCAAGAATCAGACCGGAAACGAAATTTGCGATGATATTCTGCAATCCAAATCCGAGCCCCACGCCTAACGCTCCAGCCAATAGTCCGAATTTTCCAAGGTTTATGCCTACGGCTGACAGTGCCAGGATTATTCCTAAACCAATCAAAGTATATCGAACTACCATGGAAATCGCACCGGGTATACCGCGCGGCAATCGAATTCTTGGAAAAATTTCCAAATCCAGAACTATTCGGATTAAACGGGTTATGAAGAAAGTTGCAATTAAAATGAGGGTAAAATCAAAAATGCCACTGACTGATATCTCAACCGTACCAATAACCCATTTTTTTTCAAGAATTCCAGCAAACCAGTTTCTAAAAGGTCTGAAAAGGCCAAAGAGATTTAGGGTTGCCCTTAACCAAACAAGAAACAGCACAAAATGAATAAGAAAAATTGCCCGACGTTCGATAGACTGTGCATAGGCATCTAAAACCTGGAATACCTTCTTTCGACGATTACGAATAAACAAGATTACGAGACCGTCCAGAACTCTGGCAATCGCAAATACCACAATGGCCATATTGATACTCCCAACAATTCCGATTGCTAATTCGTGTGATAATGAAACACTCCCGATAACATTGGCAAGCAGGGAAATAATTAGACCCAACAGGATCAATGGACACAGACGTAGAAAGTATTTTATCCAGCTTTTGCTTTTTAATTGATGCACGGGGCTACCCGGTTTCAAAGCCCAGAAGATTATTGCAATCGCTAAAACTATAAACAGTAATAGGAGTAAACGGGAAAATACCAAATAGGAACTGAATATCCCCTGTAAAAGATCCAAGACGTAAAGAGAGAGCAAGAAATACACTAGTTTTCGTATTTCCGGTTCAAACAATCCTGGTACAAGTCTAAATACCGGAATTAATATAAGTAAGAATACCAGCTCCGTAAAAACATCCGGTCTATTTGGATACAACCAAACCGATAGGAAGAGTGTAATCAAAAAAGCAACGGAAAATGGGTGAGAGATAAAAAATGCTGAGGCTCGAAGAGTTTCGTCGTCCTCGGTGAATAATCTATTTTTTCTATTCTTCAAGGAAAGATAATTCATCAGAATGACTAAGGCGACCATCAAAAAAACATGGACGTAAAATCGATCTTCATTGGCAGCCATAAATGCCATATTGGCTCTGAAGAAATCTTTCCAGGTATCAACAAATTTTCTTCCGGATACTTCCTTTCTATTCTCTGCTGAAAATAGTTGCCATAGAGGTGGGCTTTCCCGAACAAAGAGCCGGCCTCTCAATGATTTTTCCGCCGTCTCTATTCTGGAAATTAATTGAGCAATCTCAAGTCCCTCTTCAGAGATCTGGTCCTGCAATATCAAAAGTCTATCGATCCGTTTTTTTAATAAACCATCTACCTCTTCAATTTCTGCCAAGACGGATTGGATTCTTTGTTGAACGGCTTTCGGGGCGTCAGTTGATTTTGCTTCCTGATTTGTTTTCTGCCATATGGACCCGATTTCTAATAGCTCTTTTTCATCAACTTCTAGCTCCTGAGATTTATCAATTAAAGTCTTATTCCAACGATTCAATTTTTGAAGATAGAACTGCCACTCCTGTTTCAAGCTTTGAAGCCTTCGCGAAGAAATTCTATCAAGCTTGTTATAGACGGAATCAGATTTCAACGATTTTAGAGTATCCAAAAAAACCGGCAGCTCTTTGGAAATAGCCTGTATTTCAGGGATAGTATCTAACTTGGATCGCAGTTTTTTCAAACTGAGACTCTGCTCTATTGCACGGTCAGAAACTTCTGAAATTGCTAGTGCTGCTGGTGACTCGATTTCCTGTTGTTGGTTGGAAGGTTCACTTGCCTCTTGAGCCAGTAAAGTGCCACTCAGGACGAGTAGGCTGAAAACACCGGTCCAAAAATACTTGCATAATCCCATTTTTTATCTCCAAATCTTCGAAAGAACATACATAATTTGTTCAATTAAATCGAAACATCCCATTGGATTCGAAACCGCCAGCCATCGTACACATCTTCAATCTTTTCCTGGAAAGAAAAATACGATATCTCGGTCGTCAGCTTATTTAAATGATTCTTAAAAAACCAATTAACATCCAGGGAAAACTCCTCCCGCAAATTTTCTAGTTGAGATCGGTTTGGATTATAAATGGAATAACGAAAAGCGATTTCTAGCTGTCTCGGTACCCATTGCATTGCATAATGAAAAAAATAACCGAATTGAAGATAATTTCCAATTAGGGATGTTATGGTTTGATTTATCTTATCATCAATCTCTTTCCAATGAAATTCCTGCTGCCAGGAAAATCCGCTATACATGAAGGCCGTTTCGACTAAAAATTGATTTACCCGGTACTGCCCTGCCTGTCCCTCTTCAAATCCTTCCAATTGCCCACCACCCGCCTGTGAAAACCGGGTATAAGGACTCCTGTTTGTTACAGCAGCCAATGCAATCAAACCTGCCGGGTATTTATGGAATTTGATATCGGATCCCTCGAATCCAAGCACACGGCCGAAAATATCCCATTGGATCCGGGACATATACATCAAATGGTTATCATCATTTGTAGTGGAGCCGCGACCCGTACCGGTTAGGATGGAAAACCAATAACTGAAATTTAACTTCCCCCTTCCAGCATAATTGCCATAAAAGGAAATACCCTGCTGCCGGTCAATCGTAAATGGACGGTTTATCAACGATCTATCTGCCATTTGTTGTTTTCCGGAAGAAATAACTCGTTCTCTATTGTAATGTGCTTTCCACTGTCCAGCTTTAAACTTAAAAAAAGAACACTTCTCAATCATCAATCGAAAATCCAGGAGATTGCCGGAGGCCAATTCATACTCCCAAAAATATTTCAGCCATTTTTCAAAAGCATTACCACCTATTTTGAGTCGGGCTCGATTAACCTTCAATACTGCGTGTTCATCCTGCTGGAAATCATCAAATGTAAGTGGATCCGTATCCTGAGGAGTTGCATAGCGAAATTGAAGACGCGATTGAAACTGTAGTACGTATTTTTCGTCTGCTGTACTGAACTGCCAGCCCTTGCTGGTATATTTTATATTGATCGAGGGGATTTTCTCTTTCTGAGAGGAAAGTGATATACTGTCCTTTTTTTGATATTGAGAATGGGTATAAGTTCCTGCAATGGTAGAACAGACTACCAGCAGTAGTAAGAATGTTAAAATACTCTGCAGAAAGAAATAGTAACCATTTGTTCTATACATTCACAATTAACCAATGGTTTGGTTAAAAAATTCAATCAAAATTACTACAGCCCAAATGCACAATAAGCCTTTTGAATAAAGACAAAATAACTTTTAAAACTAATTCATCGCTAAAAGCCAGCTGCAACACCAACACTAATCCAGGGATTCCATCTTTCATAGGGTGAATTTTTGTCGTTTATCACATCCACCAAAACTTCGACAAATGCAGCCGCTCTGGGAGATATGGGCTGTATATATCCACCGCCCACCAAAAGGTAGGGTACCCACGTCCGGTCTGATTCCACACTGGATATTTTGTATTTATAGCTCAGATAGGCAAATTCAGCATGAGCATATAGTTGGGGAATCAAGCGATAACGGCCAAAAACGCTTCCCCCATAATTTGTGGATGTCAGTTTAGGGTCGTATCGTTTATCCTCTATATATTCCAGTACAATTCTTGCCCCGCCGGATAGTTTCGGATTAATTTTATAACCAACAAGCGGCATTACAGCGATTCGGAAATAGTTTCCAAAGCTTAGTCCGATACTCCCACCATAATAGACATTATTTGTCTTCTTCTCCTGCTTTTTCTTTTGCTCCATTTTTTTCTGTTGCTGTTGAATTACCTGTGTCGTATCACTCTCCTGGGCAAGAACTGACATACAGAAAAAAATTGCTGTAGATAATATGACAGAATACTTATGCACAACAGTCTCCTTTTTTTATAATGATTTAGAATTCTACTTAGTTTGATTATAAGGTAATCATTAAAAGGTTTTAAATTCCATCAAATCTTACTTCAATATAAGTTTTCACTTCCCCTAATATATCAAAAAGCAAGAACCACAAATCGTTGTTTTAATGAATTATTATTAAAAGAATCCTATACTTTTCAACAGCGACAAGCCCATATATAATATCCAGGCCAGCAAAGTACCGATGCTATGAAGCCTGGCGCTGCCGGAAGAGGATAATGAGATGAAAAGAAAAAGGCCAATTACATTGAATATCCCGGGGGTAGTAAAACCCTTTCTCAATACAAAATCCACTCCGATTATCCACACCTGCAGTATTGCAAGAAAAAAGAAAAACTGGCGGCAGATTCCAAAATAGTGTTCCCGCAGGTTATTTACTTCGGGCCTGGAGGAATCCGGCAGCAGTATCTGTGAGGCAAAGAAAACAATAATTGCTCCGGCTACAATATATAAAAATTCAAAAAAGCTCCATTCTTCAACAGTTAAAATATCAAGAACATGCCAGAACATGTTAAAATAGACCAAAAGCAAAAGAACCACCCAACTGATATGAATCAGATCTGTTTTTATGGGTGTTTTCTTATCAACAATTGTGGCTAAAAAGATAACAATGTTACCAATCCCCATTGTCAATAATACAATGAACATCATCGCAACCAGTAATGAGTTGGTTATTTCCATATTTCTCTCCTATTTAACTTAGCATATGGTCATTCTGAACTTGTTTCAGAATCTATATTATTTCTCCTATGAAACAAGTTCAGGGTGATAACAGTTCTGCTATCATTTATCTTCATCTGTTTGAGATGAGAGAGGCAATTGTGCCTTCGCCTCATGAATAAACAATGAACGCAACTTATCCCAGAAATCACCTCCCAGAACAAAAAAACTGCTAACCAGTAATATATCTCCTCCCATAGCAAAAACACGCGGATAAGAATCGTGACCAGGGATCAAATGCCCAGCATAAGGTTCAATGATTCCAAATACTAAGGTCGATATAAACATAACCAATCCAACTCGATAACGAGTTTTGCTCACCTCATCCGGTGGAGCAGCATACTTCTTAAATAAAGCATATAAGCGGCTTTTCAAATACTGAAAACCAGGCTTCCCCATAATTGCCACCGCTATGATCATGAAAAGCTCAGGTATTCCCACTACTAGCATTCCGGAAATGGCCGTTTTCCATGCCGGAGAAAGCCCCGATGATACCACCAGCGGCGTTAACGAGGGAGAAAAGAATCCAATAATAAAAATTCCGCCTCCAAGAATTAGCCTACCTTTAGGGGGAGGATTATTAGCAATTGATTTTTTGGTATTTTCTTTCATTTTTTGATAACCAAATAAAAAGCCCATTTGTCATACCCCATTGTCAATTCGCTCTTGCATCGATTCGCTCAAATTTTTTCTTATGCCTTTTCTTTAGAAAAATGCCAAAGACAATAACACTCAACCAGGAAAGATTCCACATTCCCGGCCCGATGAATGCAAAGGGAATGGCAAAGGCCGCTGCCAGCGGTTCGGAAAGAATGCTGATCTTCAATACATAGGCCTCTTCCGGGCTGACAGCCTCGGAAACCAGTTCGGCATGGTTGGTCGCGTAAACCCAGGCAGCAACCCCGGCAAATCCGGCCAGGGCAAGTGTGACACTTTGCATAAATAAAGCCAGCACGTCTGATTGTGTTTCCATATCCAGCCGGACACTGTAGAGATAAAGCAGGAGGAAAAACAACTGCAATATGGAAAGCACCGTATGTTTGCCATCGGTGCTGACCAGGTTACCGGAGGTTTTGTTGCTCTGGAACCAGTAGATGGTAATCAGAATAAACCCGATGATGAACATAATGAATTTTTCCCCGCCCTCGGTAAATATTGCCAGGGGATCGACTTTCCCGGACTCAACATCCGTCAGATGCGGAAGTAAGGTGAAAATTCTGATGATCAACACCGCAAAGATGACATCCATCAGGGTTTGCAGTCTTCTTAACTGCCGTTCATCTCGTTCTTTTTGCGCTTGTGTTTTTTCTTTTTTTGCCATCAGTAACCTCATCTATTAAGGATTTTCATCCCACTCTCGTTCCCATCCCGCCGGCCGGGATGGGAACGAGAAAAGAAAATAATTCCTGCTGTAACTAATCTTCCTTTTGATGGAAGACTTTCAATTTTATTAAGATTATTGTCCATTATTTATTTGATAAATAATAAAAACTTAAAAAAATATACAGTTTTAAAACTCAATTTCCGAACGAATCCCCCATATCCATGTGTGGATATTCTCACTGTTATTGTCAGTTCGCAGCCAGCATTGTATATCCGGAGTTACACTAATTCCATGGGTGAGTTGTAATTTGTAGAATATTTCACCACCTGACTCCAGATTGCGAGAGGCGTCACTCGGTTTACCAGCGAACAGACCCAAACCGATCAGGTCCTGCATCCGGCCAAACGGCTTTAGCCACATGGTTCCCAGAGAAAACAATTCCTTATAATCTGCTGATAGCCTGTTAAATGATTTGCTCCATCGCCCTGCTAATGCCCATAGCTCCTGGAATCGGATGTCTCCCGACAGCATTATGGATTGCCCCGATCCAAGCAAAGGATTTTCACCATCTTTTACATCGAGATGGCTAACAGTGAGCCTTATGGCTGCTTCATTAGGACCATCCA
>Ga0209536_100000611_pt1 | contig 57831 bp, 56 predicted proteins | sample DeeMarSeWOR28_12_FD_187461 | JGI IMG/M metagenome (GOLD analysis project Ga0209536, IMG submission 187461) | Marine sediment microbial communities from White Oak River estuary, North Carolina - WOR-2-8_12 (SPAdes) (version 2) | ecosystem: Environmental > Aquatic > Marine > Intertidal zone >... | reverse complement strand
TTATTGCTAAGGGCATTTTATGAGTTACACATTGCAAGATATGGATTTAAAGTTTTAGCTTTTAACTCGCAACCAGTAACCCGTAACCAGCAACAGCAGATCATCTCCTTATATATTTGGGCTGCTGCTGACGTATTATTGTCTTATCAAGCATAAACTGCCGCCATTCATCACCATAAGCCCTCATCTTCATTTTTTTCTTATTTTGCAGGGCAAGAAGGTTATCATTAATACGTTCATCATTTTTTATCTTTTTCACCAAATTAACTGTCTCTTTAATATCATCGTATTCTTCTAATCTCCTTGTCAATTCATTGATTTTAAACAGATCAGCATCCACAGTAGCATAGCTAATAAAAATAACCAATCCTCCTAATCTTTCGCCTGGTTCAGCTGAGGTTACCCTTGCTGAGTAATCACTAAATTCCGTAATAATTCCTTTATCCATAAGAAACAGCCCAATCTTTTTTGCTAATTTCAGATCATATCCTAACTCGACAACCAAATAATATAAAGAAGGTTCGATGCGTTTTTGAAGAACCTTTGTGCCTAACGTTGATAATTTATCGATCTCCTCCTCCTCATAAGTTGCTGGCTCGCTTAGTAAATTTTCATAATATTCCGTTTCCGAAATTTCAACGTTTAGTTGGTTAACCATCTCAGCTTTCGTAATTTTTCTCTTATTAGAAGACTCAAATTCTAATATTTTTTTAACAATTTCATGCGTTTCTTTCGGATCTCTTAGGTTTTTTAGCTTTTCGAAAGCAATTGATCTAATATCTTCAAAATTAAATACATCTGCAGCCTCTAAAACATAATTCAATTTCTCTATAGCATCGGAATATTCATTATTAACAATAGCTTCTTCTACTTCAGACAACTTTGTTTTTAATTCCTTACGAAGTTCTGCTTTTTCTTCTGTCAATAAATCCCAAATTAACACATCACCCGAATTATAACCCGCTATTATTTGTGTTTTTTCAGGGATAAATTTCGCAGAATTAACTTTTGATAGATAGTAAAAGGATGTTACGTCTTTATCAATAAAATCCCATACTCTTACAATGGTATCTTCTGTACCACATGCTACATATAAGCCATCAGATGAAAAAGTGACGGAGGTTACTGGGCTATTAATTTTTTCAAATGTATAATCTAACTCCCCAGTTTCAACTTTCCATATCTTGACAGTTTGATCTTTTGAACCACTTGCGATATATTGCCCATCAGGAATAAAAACAACTGAAGTTACTTCTCCCGTATGTCCTTCAAGAGTTCTAACAAGTTTCCCTTTTTTAGTATCCCATAAATTAATTGTTTTGTCTTCTGAGCCACTTACTATATATTCTCCATTTGAGGATATATCCAGAGAGGTGATAGCTTTTGAGTGCCCCTTTAACTTCTTCTGAATTGTCCCTGTGTTAGAATCCCAGATTAAAATGGTTTTATCTTTTGACCCACTAACAATATATTCTTTATCAAGTGAAGCGGCAACAGCAGTTACAGCATCATCATGACCAGGGAGTGTCATTGTAGTTTCCCCAGTATCAATTAACCATTTTCTTAAAGTATTGTCATGAGATGCACTGACTATATATTTTCCATCGGGCAAAAATGTTACTGAACTAATTATATCTGTGTGGCCTCTTAGGGTTTTAACTAAGCTCCCATCAGAAAGATTCCATACAACCAAGGATTTATTTGATAAGCCACTCACTGCATATTTACCATCTAAAGATACAGCGACTGAATTTACATTTTCAGAATGTCCTTTAGTTTTTTCAGAGTGAAATACACCTCCAAAGTTAAGCCCCCAGATCTTTAAAAAACCATCTAGAGAACCGCTTATAGCATATTTTCCATCGGGTGTTATGGCTACAGATGTCACTGCTTTTGAATGACCTTCAAAGGTTTGAATAAGTTCATTTTTCGTGTCCCAAACTTTCAGAGTTTGATCATCTGAGCAACTAATAAAACAATTCCCTATTGGAGAATATGATACGCTGGATACAGCATCGGAATGGTCTTCTATGCTTTTTCTTTCTTCTCCTGTGTAAAAGTCCCAAACTTTTATGGAATTGTCATCTCCTCCGCTAATTAAATAATCTCCCTTATTAGACACTGCTACTGATAAAATCTTGCCTTTATGTCCACTAAGATCATGGATTATCTCTTTTGAAGCATAATCCCATATCTTTATATGTTTATCTTCGGATCCAGTTATAAAATATCTCTCATTGGGACTGAATTGTATTGATGTTATTGCTCCTTTATGAATTTTTGATTCCCATATAAAATCACTATTTCGAAGGTCCCAGATTTTCAGATAATTATTGCTCGTACCCATAATTATTTGTTTGTTGTCAGGAGTAAAAACTGCTGAATTCACGGTATACCCTAATCTATCTAAAACCGCAAACGGTTTTGAGGATTTTATGTCCCAGATATAAACTTTCTTATCCATACCACTGCTTATAATGTACTTTCCGTCGGGGGAAAAGGCGATTGAATTAATTGGTTTTGAATGATCTTTGAAATTTCTTACTTGTTTCAAAGTTTTGAAATCCCATACTTTAACTGATCGGTCTTTTGAAGCTGTTGCAATATAATTACCATTTGGGGAGATTACTAAAGAGGTTATTCCATCTGGATGAGCGTTTATAGTCTGCTCTAACCTTCCTTCATTAAACTCCCAAACCATCAAGTTATTGTCAGTAGAACCTGTTATTATATAATTCCCATCTCGTGAAAAAGCAATTGACTTAACTACACCAGTATAACCTTTTAATGTTCTAATTATTTCTCCTGTGTTTATATCCCAAAACTTTATAGTTTTATCATCAGAGCCACTCACTAAGATATTTCCCTTAGGCGATATAGCGACGGATCGTACTATTCCTGAATGACCTTCAAGATCACGAACTATTTTTCCCTTCGATAAATCACATACGCTAATTACATTGTCATTTGACGCAATAGCCATTAATTGCCCATCAGAAGAGACTGATAATGAATTTATACTTCCAGAGTGCACTTTAACAGTACGCCCTTGTTTAAATTTTCTTTTTTTTACATTTATTAAATCCCACAAATATATATTTCCATTATCTGTTCCGCACACTAAAGAGTTTCCCTCATTGAATAAAACAAGAGAAGTGACACTGCTCTTACCTTCGATTGTATGCCAAGATTTTCCACCTAAAATATCCCAAATGATAATATTTTTATCCATAGAACCACTTATAAGATATTTCCCCCCAGGAGGTACTACTAGAGATGTAACTGCATCAGTATGTTCATCAAATTCGATTATTAAATTACCTCGTCTAGAGCCCCACACTTTTATCAAATTATCAGAAGAACCACTAAAAATGTACGTATCATCTAAAGAAACTGCTACTGAAAGAATAGGTTTATTATGGGCTTCAATTGTTCTTATAAGATTTCCCGTTGAAAAATCCCAAATTTTTAAGGTTTTGTCTTCTGAGCCACTAATTATTCTATCCCTCTTATGAGTAATAGCAACCGAATTGACGCTTCTGCTATGGCCAAAACTTTGAGGCATATGAAAAGCTCTAGCGAGGCCTTCTCTTTTGGGATATAAATGTTGAGGGAACTCGAAGGTATCTTTTCCATCCTTTTTCTGTAATTCAATTTGCATGGATAATTCACTTTTCAGTTTTCATTGAATTTACAATTCCGTCAGATCTTAATAAATTAGATTCCAATATAAATATTTTTAACATGAGATTAGAACATTTAGACAAGAAAGTACAAAACTACCGAATAGAATAAGAAGTCTTTCCGATGAATGACAAAAGTTTTGCTAAGAAATTAGATCTAGAAATAGAAAAAAATAATAAATTTTGGTTTTAGATTTATTTACCCATATCTTTTATGTGTTGCCAATAACCAAATAATCCCAAATGCCCCAAGTGAGAATGCTACGAGGATGATATAATTAGGCCAATATGTATATTCAAATGTCCCTAAGTTTATTATCCAACTTAATATCTGATTAATTGTTATTACCACCATTATGCTAAGTAGGACTAAGGCTTGTCCCATAGCCCACTCTGCTTCTTTAAACATTCCAATCCCGGATATCACACACCAAAGACCCACAACCACTGATAGGAGCCATTGACTGAAACCAAGTTCAATACCTATAGGGGGTGGTAATATACCGATTATTGGTAAAAACTCAAGTACTCCTTTGAAAATGAAAACTATACCTACAGCGAATAATAAGATATTAAATAGACCACTTGATCCTTTTACTTTGCTTTTACTCATTTTAATATTACCTTATATTAGTTTTAATAAATTGAATTTCATTATTGAAAAATTGTCTTGGTACTATATAAAGATTTATTTTAGAGAGGTTAATTTTTTCATCTTTCATTGATAAAAAGAAAAAAAGATATTAAAATATCAAATTTTCATAAAATACCCGCATCCTTTAAAATTTGTTTATGGTCAAATGCTAAATCCATCGTTTTAAGTTTGTCAATTGAAATAGCTTCAGTAGCAATTGCATCATCCCCACCTTTCATTTTTGAAAGATCTTTTATTAACCGGCACTTAAAGGCAGTTGATATAATCCTCCCGCGTGGGTCTCGACCTTTTTGATCATATACTCCAATTTTTTCAACAATCTTAACGGCAAGGTTAGTTTCTTCTCTCACTTCTCTAATAACTGCTTGCTCTGGGTCTTCATTATATTTTATGAATCCTCCAGGAAGGCCATATTTACCTTTGTAAGGAGCATACTTTCTTTTGACTAGAACTATGTTTTGATTATTGTCTTGAATAACAGCATCAACAGTATATCCCTGTTCTGATATCTTTTGCTTAATCCTGCTATATGTCAAATAAGCCATAGTTATTATTAAGAATGTTCCTAGAATTATAGAGATTATTCCGTGTATTAAAGGTGAGGGCTGGTCTGTTTCTAGTAATCCAATAGCAATTCTTATCGTAGTGACAAATTCAACTATAAATCCCGCGCCTAACAATATTTGCAGGATATTGATAGCCCTTGTGTTTCTCTTTTGGTTTTCATCACTTCTTTTTAGATATAATTCCTGCATGGAATCATATAACATCTGAAATTTTTCATTTGTTCTCTTAAGAATTTCTTCAATACGGAATTTATCTACTAGATGAGTTAAAACTCTTGCATAATGTTGACGACGATTCCAATCTAGCTCACTATAAATAAGGCTCATTTTCGTTTGGATCATTCCTCTTAAAAATCTCAGATTTTTAATTTTTTGCTCAATTCGATCTAAACCCATAAAAACACCATATCTCTTCATAAAAAGTGCATCAAGCGACCGGTTAATTGTCATCAAGGCAAAAAGAACAGCTCTAATTTCTGGAGTCGACTCTAAAATAGTTTTTTCGATATAAGTAAATTCTGTTTCAATATTTCTTTCAGCCATGTAAATAAATCCTGAATTCCTCTTAATGTAGTGTAGTTCAGATAATCGATTAGAAAGATTCTGCTTGACCCTTTCCTCATACCAATCATCAGAATAATCACTCCATTGACCAGAATAGATTTGTGCCCAATAACCAAGAACTTCTCGATATTTATGTATATTTTCCTCACTCCATTGAACATTTATCGGTGTCGTTTTATTTGAGATTACAAACACATATATCGGGCTCTCAGTATCAATTAGTAAATATTCATTCTCCTTTGATGAGCTATAGTCTTTAAGAATATCCAGAACAATGATGGGGACTTGTTGAACGACATCTGGGGTGATTTTATCTTTTTTATAGGACTCATTCTTAAAGTATTCTACTTCTAACTTGAAATAACCCAAAGTATTATATATTAAATCTTTATTATCTTCTGTATACGGGTTATTTTCATCAGTATATGGGAAATTCTGAAAATATGGTTCCCAATCACATTCGATTGAAACATTTTTAACCATTTCCCTTAGTAAATCTTTCTTTTCTTCAACGTTAGGATATTTTTCTAAAAACTCGAATGCTTTTTTAAGATCAGGTTCATTTAAATCTTTTAATCTTTCAAGTAATAAAGCCTCAATTTCTTCCGCTTTTGTTTCTCCCACAAATTCCTTAGTATTAATGAAAGCACTGACAAACCAGTATTCTTTATTGTATATAAATTTTAAATTTTCTTCCATTATTTTTCACCCTTTTTTGATTAAAGATGTAAAAATCAGTTAAATTATTATTAAATTGTTATTCTATTTATTACTTATTTTTTTCATATTTTTTTGGGATTGTCTTCCATTGATATTTATTCCCACATGGGATAAAATAAGAAATACTATGAAGAGATCGAGAAGTGCACTCCTCTATATTCAATTAGAAGTCGAACAAGCACAATCTTCATTTTTAATAATATTTATGATATTAAATCTTAAATCTATTAAATTAACCATTAAGAGTTTGTTTTCAAGATTCGGAAGTCCTAAAATTGTTTTTATCACTTCTAAAGCCTCCAGAGTGCCTAATATTCCGGGAGTAACCCCAATTACAGGTAAAGGACCTTCTCCTGCAAGTTTTTCAATAGGATCTGAGAAAACACACTGATAACAAGCAGTTTTCTTTGGATCTATTGTGATAATTTGCCCATAAAAATTTTTTATTCCGGCAATTATACATTTTATGTTGTTCTCAACAGCAATTTTATTGACCAAAAATTTGGTTTTAAAGTTATCACTACAATCAACTATGAAATCATAATTTTTTTCTTGTATAAATTTATTAATGGAATTTTCGTCAATGTAATCTTTAAACGCGTTTATTTTGACCTCAGAATTCAAATTTAGTAAAACATCTTTCGCAGATTTTGCTTTGTCTTTTCCAATTTGAGTCTCATTATATAAAATTTGTCTTTGCAAATTTGAGATCTCTAAAACATCATTATCAATTATAGTTAATTCCTTAATTCCTGCTGCTGTAAGGTATAATGCACAAGGAGAACCCAAACCTCCAGCACCAATTTGTAATACTTTTGTTTGAGATATCTTCTCTTGTCCTTCTATTCCAATTTCAGGAGAAATAATTTGTCTCGAATACCTTTTTTTTTGTTTATCAGTTAAAATGGTATTTCACCCACTAAGTATTTTTTTTATTTTCTTTATAGATTCTTCGATTTCTATAAAGATTAGCCCCAAATTTGAATTATATTTTAAAAGGGAAACCAGGATCATACTTCTATCCACTCCTAACACAACAAGCTGAAATTCGCTATATTCCACAGTTAGATTTGATACAGTTCTCTTTCCTAATGTCAGTGCCGATGTTTCGATAGCACTAAACATAGTTGCTGCCATTGCACCGAATTTTCTATCATCTACATCTCTTGGTAATCTAGAAGAGATCAATAAACCATTACGGTTAACTAAAGCAGTACCAATAATTTCACTGATGGTTTCCAATTTATCTAATTCTTTGTGAATGCTTTCACTTTTTAGGATATCCATTTTTAATTAGGATTAAAGTTGGTTGTGTTATGAGTTTATAAACTCATAAATATTTAAAATTTAAATTAAAATAGTAATTTCTATCCCTTTAAATTTTAAGAAAAATGATATGACTAATGTTACCACTTTCTATGCCACAGCTTTTTTCTTACTGCGATAAAAAGATTTTTGCCCGTTAAAGGGACGAGTTCTATTCCGCCATCCAGGTTGTCTTAATTTTGTTGTTTTTCCAAACCCACAATAGGCGCAATAGCGCTTTCTTCTATGATAGGAATGTCTTCCACATCTCCTGCATGTTTTATGACTCGCTGCTTTACTTTTCTTTCCCTTACTAGGCGTACCTTTACCCATTTCTTTTAAACCTCCTCTATTTCTGTACGATGCATTATCTGATCCTCTGAATCTTCAGTAAATATTAATTTTTCACGATCTTGACCAATAAATATAACTGATGCGCCTCTAATCATTACTGTGCCAAGGTTCTTACTCCGTTTCCCACCCCGACCAAAGTAAATTTCTTTGGCATCCTTTACAATTAAATTCATATAATTATCAAATTTTACTAGTTTTCCTGTTAAATATGTATTCCAGATCTTTAGTTTAATATTCACTTCTGGTTTTAAAACAGCTTTACTAAGTGTTCTCGAAATGGTATGTTGTGACATTGAAACAAAATCTCATTTTAAATATTCTACGTTATGTTTTTAATTATTTAATCAAATAAATATTTTTTTAAATATTTGTGAATAAAAAAGTGAGTTATCCCCTTTTCTTATCTTATCAAAATCAGGGGAGAGACATCTCTTAAATTTATTGTAAAAGATAAAATAGAGAAAATTTTTGAGGTATAAGTTACTTTCAGTTATTTAATTTCGACCCGCATTCTGCACAAAATTTTTCATTTCCTTCCAATGGTGCCCCACAATTAGGACAAAACTTCATTACCTCGCTTTTTTTATTTGGAAGGGTTTGCGGTTCTTCTTCTAATTGTTCTTCGGATGGGACTTCAGAAATTTCATTATAAAGAGTAGTCCATATTTTTTGCGTAGGTAATTTATTTCCATGAATTGGACATGTCCTTCTGATTAATGTCCAAGGTCCCGATTCCTTTACTTTATCAATTGTAGTTTCTTGAGCGCATTTGAAACAACGAGGAATTCCTTCACGAATCTTCGATAGAAATTTCTCTCTTTCCATAAGTGGTATTCTAAAGCTTCTCCCACCATGAGTTGGGCATCTTTGCTTGATAAGAACCTTATTATTTTCTGCTTTCACTAAGAAGATTGATCCTTGGGCCCCACACTTAGAACAACTGAACATTTTATTTATATCCGTTTCAGTCATTATACTTTCCCTTCAATAGAATTAAGTCAAAATGAAAATAATGCTTTTCACTTAAATCTTTATTGGAAGAATATCATAATTTTTAATTTTTCTGGAAATCTAATAATACTCTGTTTATGGGGGTTTCCATGGTCCCTTATTACAATTAACTAAAATAATAAGAAATTAGTTAGCTATTTTTATATGTGCATTAGGAGTCAAAATTAAATATTGATTACCAAGACGACCTATTGAACCCCCATTTTCTCTTAGAAATGATTTGAGATCTTCTAAACTTCGTTTAAGCTCTGAAACATCCGTATTCTCTAATAGTTCCTTGGCATTTATGAGCAATATTTTTCTATTGAGTAATTGTTTTTTAATATCTTCCATTTGATTAAGGTTTGAGAAATCATACTTCCTAATAATAAAATTCTGTAAAAGAGAAGAATACTCTTTAGAAAAACCCATTGTTTCTTGTGGTGAACCTAAAAGATCATTATCTTCATTCCTACCCCAAAATTTACCCATATATTTATGACAACCTCTAAAAAGAATTATGTTTTAACTATAATATTTTCACTATAAGTATAACTTGGGGGAATTTTAAATAGAAGAATTATTGTGGTAATGATTCTCATATTATGATCATAATATGGTTATATTATCTTTATAAAACTACTAAAAAAAATTAATACTAGTATGAATGATTAGTATGTTATGATTCTGTAAATAAAATATAAAATTTAAATTACCTAAAACATCAATGTATTAAATATGGAACCTAGTAAAAATGAATTTATTGAATTCATAAAGAGCAGAAAGAGTATCAGAAAGTTTGTTTTCAAAAAAATCAATAACGATATTATTAACGAAATCTTAGAGTGTGCTAGGTGGGCACCTTCAGCGAAAAATACTCAACCATGGCGAGTATGTATAGTTATACACCCCACAGTAAAAAGAATGCTTTCTGAACTCACTAAGTATGGAGGATTCATTGAAGAAGCTTACGTAAATCTTGTGGTGTTCTTAGATCTTGAAAAAGGATATGATCGGGTAAAAGATACACAAGCAATTGGTGCTTTCATTCAAAATATACTCTTGGGTGTACATGCTCAGGAGGGTCTTGGAGCTGTTTGGATCGGAGAAATTTTAAACCGAAAGGAAGAAGTTAATCAAATTTTCAAATTTTCAACTGAAAAACTTGAATTAATGGCTATTATCGCTATTGGAGTTATCGATGAGGCTCGAGAAAGAGTTAATGATACTGAAAGAGAAAGGATACCTCTTAAAGAGTTCATCGAATGGTTTTAGTTCGTATCAGCTTTCTTATTATTATCCATTAACTTTTTTTCTCTTCTAATACTTCGACTACACGTGGATTTAATATCCAAATCCCGATAATAAAAAAAGGAATCAATAACCATTCAACCATTATTGTAATAATAAATGGTGCTGTGGAGCTTAGTACATCCCAAACTATTCCTCCTATAATGGGTCCTATTATCATTCCTAAAGAATCAAATGTAGTAGTGATACCAAATATTTTTCCTCGGTGCTTTTCTGATACACGGCTTAGAAAGTTCATGAATATAAATCCTGATGTGAGCATAATAGTATTGTCAATAACGAGTAAAACAGAAAAAATCCATAAATTTCTTGTTATCATAATCAACCAGGTAACTAATCCTCCTAAGAGACTTGCCATCGATATAGCAATATAAGGATTAATTTTGTCACCAATGGTTCCTAATCTAGGAGCTATTAATGTACCTATTAAAAATGAGGGTAGATAAAACCATGCGACTAGTCCTGCATTGCTATTTACATTTTCTAAAATGAAAGGTTGAATAAACGGTCTGTAAAGTCCCGCATTCATCGCCCCAAGAATTAAAGCAAAAAATAACATTATCATTCCTAAAATATAGATGCGAGTAAGTTTTTGAGAACTATTCTCTAATTGATCATCTCCTTCATGTTCCTTATTTGGATATTGGAATTTTACTAATTCATCAACTTTTCGTGAAAATTGAATACCCGCATAAAAGTTAGCTACTCCAAATAGTGGGATAGAAGCATATATCAAAAAAGGATTCCCAGGAACAAAAAATCTTCCTAATAAGAAAATACTAAACCCAACAATGGTTCCGAGTACCATCCCAATCCCTAAAGCAAATCTTCGTTTCCCAAATGCAGAAGATCGATGATATTTAGATGATTTTTCTGAGATTAATGTGTCTAACGGAACCCAAAACAACATTGCACCCGTCCCAAGTAAAAATGCGCTAATATACATCCCACCCAATGATTTTAAGATTATTGAAATATAAAGCCCAAAATATGATAATCCCCTACCAAACGCTCCAATCATAACGAGGTTTCTTTTAGAAATATGATCAGTTAAATAACCTACAAAAAAAGAACTTAATAAGCCTCCAAGAGTAATAAATGAAAAAAACAATCCTAATTGAGCAGCAGATTTATTGAACTCCTGTTTGATTAAGTAAGATATAATAAATTCAATAAAGAAAAAACCCAGTGAATTCCATACCACAATATATATTACTGAATCAAAATCAGGGGTATATTTGTGGGTATAAGGAACTGAATGTTTTCTAAATTTCTTTAAGGGAGATAACATAATGGTATTTGGGAAAACGAGACATGGAAAAAAAAGTTTTGGGTAATTCTTTTACTCAAGTGTATGTCTATATCTTCTCTCAAACAATTCTATAACCAAAAATGGAATATATGAGAAAAAATTGGTCCTACAAAATAATAGAATTCTATCCAGTAGGAGTAGGTGATCCCTAAGTAGAGAAGTGAGTATATAATTCCAAAAACAAAACCAAATATAACATCTATCGGAAAATGTACTCCTAAAATTAGTCTTGAAATAGCTATAACTACATCTAGCGCTAAGAAAATAACCATTATTATCCAACTATTGAAATGGAAAGCGAAAATTGAGCCGAACAAAAGAAAGAATGCAACATGACCACTTGGAAAACTCTGTTTTTCTGAATCCCTCATTAGATAAGGAATTCTCAAAAAGTCATCGTGTTTTCTTACTCCTCTCTTCCCTAACTTGATGTAGGGCCTGTTCCTCCTGATCAATTTATATCGGATGATGACATGTAGAATTATTGATTGCTCAAATCCACTGGTAAAGAGAACTAAAAGATAATAATCTTTTGTTATATAGCCATAAATAAACCATATTAACCAAATTAATCCCCAGAAATAGAGCGAGCCAAAAAAACTGAATATAATTGCAAATTTTTTTGCTCTTTTACTAAAATCACTTTCGTATATATTGAGAAAAGCCCTATGATCCCATTCTTCAATTTTATCAAGATATTCTGAAAACAATGACATAAACTTAACTTGTTATAGATTGGAGTTAATTCATAAAATTTTATATTTATAGTTTTTCCTACAACTAATCATATTGATTGATTCTAATGATAAGAATATAATTAGTATGAACTCACATAATTTGGGGAATCAGAGGTATTTAAGACCTAGGTAGATTAAGCAAACTTTAAATTTATGTTTTATAATATTAAATTAAAAATTAAGCTTCATTTTCTGAAACTAAATAGTTTAGGTGCTATTAATGGAGTCAAATTCGGGTTTTTCGGAAGAAAGTTTACGGAATATTGCTGCGCAAAAAGTTAGTTTTAGATTTTCTGTGAAGATCCACTGTGGAATTTTTTTCACTGTCAACATTTTACTCTTTATCGTCAATTTTTTCTATACACCGGACATTTACTGGATTGTTTTTCCCTTCTTTTCCTGGTTAATAGGATTGAATATGCATGTGTTATCTTATATTTTATATGCGAGAGGAGTTTCTCCTATGTCTAAACGTGGTATAATATATCACGTAGATTCCTATATCTTTGTTATGCTTTTCCTATTTATTATCAATCTTACAACATTTTCCGAATTTTACTGGGTGATCTTCCCTGCAATTTTTTGGGGTGTAGGTGTTGTAATAACATTAATTATATACCTTCTGTTTTATAGCAAAAAGGGAGACAACAGTGAAAAAATAGGGTCAAGAAAAGAACGAGCTATTGAAAAGGAATTGGAAAAAATGAGGAAAAAACAGAATCAATAAGTAAAAATAGGGATAATATTATTGTGGTTAGGAAAATTCTTAGATCTTGAAGATGATATAAAAGAACTAGGTTCTATACTAAAAGAAGAAATTTTAAGCACACTTCAAAAGAGTAAGCTAACTCCCCTTGAATTTACGATAATTGAAAACATTTTTACACACAAACAGCTTTCTGGATATGATCTAATTAAGCAATTAAATATTCATTTTGCTGGAACCTGGGAAGCTCATTCTGGTACTATTTATCCAATTTTAACTAAATTAGAAAAAGATGGGTTCTTACGTGCCCAAAGAGTAAAAAGTCCAATAGGCCCATTACGAAAAGTATATTCCTTAACCGAAGCAGGAGGAGAATTACTAAAATATAAAGTAAATAAAAATTACATTGATCAACTTAAATTTATTGAAAATTTTCTAGTAGAGATGTCCTCCATCTATGTCCTCTCTTTTCCAAACAATGAAAAGAGCGAAAAAATCGAAGAAATCCAAGTTTTATTAAAGGAAACTCTAGAAAAAATTATTGAATACATCCCTTCGACTCTCGATTCCAAAGTGGAAAAAAAAAAAGAAATTAAAAGTGATTAGTGAAGATTTACTCAATTTCAATATTATATTTTCGGAAAATTCTTTCTAATTCTTCGCTTGCAAGTAGTTTTAAAATATCCCCTAATGGAGCGAGTACTTCTTCTTTCTTCGCCTTACGATTTCTGCTTATTCTTTTATCAATAACTTCAAAACTAGACTGTGACCAACTATATTCGTCGTTGAATGTAAACCAGATTTCTTGATAAGCTCCTTCCTGCCCTCCATTTCTAGCTAGAGGTTTTTCCTCAATGACAACTTCAGGATCTTGTAAATAGCACCAATCAAGAATCACCCATTCTAATTTTCGTTCAGAGTCTGAACGATCCGCTAGGTAAATACAATATGCATGACCTCCTAATTCTGTGTCAGATGGTGCAAACACAGGATCAGCAAATACTTGAGCAGCACATACTTTCACTCTCCACGCAGGAATTCCCGCATTGATTAAAAGACTCGCAATTAAAATTGCACCATCCTCACAATCACCAATTTCTGATTGTATTGCTTCAAATGGAAAAAGCCAAAATTCCGGGCAATCAACCGTTTCATCATCATATTTGTATTTTAAGAAATTGCATACAAAGTTTTGAATTGCTAACGCGGTGTCATTTGGAGTTTCCTTCCTCAACCCAACCTGAGTTATTACATGCCATAATATTGCATCATTATCCTTAATAAAAGTTTTCACATCGGCATCAATCTGTTTCTTATAAGATTCACCCCGTAACGCCCTTCCCGTATAAATTATCGGAGCTGTATCCCATTTGCTATTCCAGTAATCCGCACCGAAATCGCCATAATCTTTCTCAAATTTTTCAATTGGTTTATAATCAGGAGTTATTGGTATATCTGGAGCAGTACTTCCTTTCGACTTTTTCTTGGGTTTCTGATCTGGGGAGATAACACCTGCAAGAGATCTTGCTAACTCAATCCAGTTTTCTATGACAGAAAGAGAGGGAATTTTAGTAAAGACTTTAGAATTCTCTTTCTTCAGTAATTTCATCTTATCTAGGATAGTTTTTGCCCTTCTTCCGCCTAGTTCCTTAACAGAATCAATACCCGCGAGATTCAGGATATTCGCAAAATAAGGTGTAACTCCTTCTATTCTCATTAAATCAGCATGCTCTTGCCACGTATCGAGTACCTTAACAGAGATATTAATCTTACGTGCAATTTTTCTTATCTGATTGTAGGTTAACGGAATTAAGTCTTCCACGCTTTTAATCCCTTCTTTTTTTAAAAGATTAGCATATTTTTCCTCTAATCCAATTATTTCAATTAAATCCATATTTTACTCACATCTAGTAGTATTAGTTGATTAGTAAAGATATTGTATCCCTATGTTATAATCTTTTACTTAATTTAAGATCCCTATTTTAAGATGTGTAATACTTTTAAAACTAACTTGAGGAATTAGGTATTAGGATTTCTTTTTGCACCAACTCAAAAATAATATCAGCAATTTCTTGGTTGGATATCTTAAAACAATCACTAAGATTATTGGATAATCGTTCAAACAATAACTTATTCCCTGCTTTGAGAGTGAGATCTTCTGTAAATTTCAAAACTTTTCTAGTATTTGAAGTCAATCTTTTATCTTTTATTGTTCCCATTTTATATGGTAGAGTTAGATAAAGATGAAAGACATCTTGCAGTATTGTTTCCACACTTTGCCTTGAATTAGATTTCGCAGTAAAGATTGAGACTTCTCCATTAAAATCTGAATAAAAACCATCGATTTCTTTATTAAATTGATTTTCAAATATTTCACAAAAAAATTTTAGAACTTCTCTTGTGAACAAAGTTGGTAATTTATTCAATATTAACGTTATCCAGATCATTTTACCCGAACGTGTAATCAGATATTTTCCATCTAAAGTCGCCTGTTCAATACTTTCTGGTTCTTTGGGCAAAATTAAAATTTCAAATTGTATTGAATTACGAAAACTGTCAAGGAGGTCTGGTTCTAAATTACCTATTGCCTTGTAATAAATGATTTCTCTCGATTCTCTATGGGTTACAATAATATACTCAATAGAAAAGGCTAATGATAAATATTCTGAAATATGCCTCTTTCCTCTCAACCATGTTTACTAATAGAAATAGAATAGAGATTATTTTATTTAAAATTTCCTTAAGAACCTTATTAAGCAGTTAAATAATTGAAGAGTGAAATCTACAAACAGTAAAAATCTCTAATTAATAGTGCTTTTACAAAATAGTCCATTTCCTCTTGTTGGACAAAAATTTTAAAAAAAATTATAGCGCTATTTAGCTCCAACTAAAGAAATTTACTCAAAAGAAATAAATATGTGGAGGGGGAGAGATTTTCTAATGCTATCGTTGTGGTAAAGCAATATTCGAACTCTCGAAGGCCTTTGCCACTGGATCTTAAGTCCAGCACCTTTAGTCTTGACCCATTCAAGGCAAAATTTAAGACCTTATCTGATATGGTCAAATTGACCAAACTCGGTAACCCCTCCTTTGCATAGAATTTAAAAATGCTGAACTCTAAGCTATAAAGGGTAACAATAATTCAAAGTTCTAATTTTCATTTAAATTTTTCTTTAAGTATAATATTAACAGTTAGATAAGGATTCTATAAAAAATAAAAACAAATAAATAAGTATAAAATATTAGAATAATATCAAAATTATTATTTGCTAAACTCTACTAGTTGAATTGAGTTATTTTTCCTCCAAAATGAAATAATTGAGATTTGAACAATCATGCCAGTCGGAATATTAGTAATAAGATGGGATAATGAGATCGGTCCAATTAATGAAGGCTTTTACCCTGAGACTCTGAAGATCACAAATAATCTGCTTACCCAAGTTTATAGTTCACACCGTTACCAATCACTTAAACCCGGTTTCGCTAGTATCGCTCTCAAAAACAATAAAGTAGTATCCTTTTTCTCAGGAGTTGGACAAGATTTCATTTCAGTTGAGAATTATGTAGTCGCTCTTCTTCTCCGAAGAGATGAGAAGCCAGGGAAATATCGTGAGGTTTTAAAAACCATTGCTGCTGAAATACTTGAAAAAATTCCTGATGGGGCTTTTAAGGAAGTGTTACCCGGTCTCTATGATCAACTGGCGAAGGTTTAGTCGTTCTATATATTTTGCCCAATGAATGAAGGGAATATTCAGAAATATTAAAAAACAGCTTTAAAGCTTTAAAAAAATTTACTATTTCTATTGAAGAGGTCTAACTACAATCTTACCAATTTCATTCGTCATAAGAAGTCCAGCTTTTTCTAATTCTTGGACATGCTTTTTAACTAGGACAATAGGAGATCCAATAGCAACACGGAGATCATCAATCGTAATCGCACCAACCTCTTCAACTATTAGAAATGTCTTAAACAACACTTCTTTTTCCATCAGAGGTTTAAGTTTATCAAAATAATGGATTTTATTAACATTTTTCTTTTGAAATTCTTGAATTTCTTTAATTTCATTTTTTAATCGTTCAATTTCGGCAAGCCCCTCTCTATTCTTGTTGCTCAGTTCTCCTACTTTATTGATTAATTCTTCATGTTTATTTCTCATTTGCTCAAATCTGGAGACAGCATCCTTAGCTTCAGAATCTTTCTCGGTGGTAATTAACTTACTATCTAGTAGAATTTGATCAAGTTTGTTAATCTGATTTTTCAGCTCCTGATTTTCTTTTCTATACTTTTCCTCTATTTCGGATATGATTTTGACCTGTTCCTCCTTAAATTTATCCGTAAAGGCTTGTAGTTCTTGAACTTTAGTTTCTGATGCCTTTAATGACTCATTTTTCAAAATGAGCTCCGAATTCTTTTCTGCTATTTCTGTTCTTAAACTTCCAATTGTTTCATAAGATTCTTCTAATTTTTTTTGAGTGGGGACAATTTGCTTCTTAACTAATTCTAATTCTTTTTGTGATTGTGCTACTTCTCCTTTTGCGTATTCCATTTCTAACTCTTTCTCGTTTAACTGTTGCCTTTGCTCTCCAATTAACTCTTTTAATTCAAGAATATCTTCTGGAACATCACTCATTTTTGATAATTTTGCTTTTTGCTGATCTATTATTAATTCTTGTTCACTAATTATTTTTTTTTGACGTTCCACTAGAGCTGAAAACTTATCTACTTTTGATTGCAAAATTGCCTTTTGTTTTTCACTTGATTCAATGTTATCCAAAACATTTTTTAGATCCTTCGACATCGTGATTTTTCCTTTTGATTTTCAATTAGATGATAAGCTTTAATAAATTATTTTTTTAAGATTATTTAATAGAAACTTATAACTATTAAGAGAGATTAGTTTTATATAATTTTCGAAATAATGAAGTATTCTTTTAAAACTGGTAAGTAATTCTAAAGTGGTGAAAAATCAATACCTTCAATTTATTTCAAATCAGATTTTTTAAAATGTTATATCCTAATATCTTTTGAATTTCCTAAAAAAAAAAATAATCTTGAACTGAGTGAACTTAAATTTTTTCAGAATAAATCAAGCTTATTAAAATTTTTAGAGACAATGAATCTCAAACTAGTGGATGAGTGTGAAAAAAATAAAATAAAACAAATTTTTGAATTAAAAGAAACAATCCTCGAGTATCTTGCGGGTAAGAATATTAATTTGTTTGAAACTATTAAAGAGTTAGGCATCGATTTACATTTAAATGATAAGTTCCCCTCAAAATTTTCACAAAAAGTCTACTCTAGTTTATTGAGTGTTAAATATGGTGAACTTACTAATTATTCAGAAATTGGTGAGAAAATTGGTTCAAAAGCAAATAGGGCAATTGGTAACATTCTTAGAGGAAATCCGTTACCTTTAATTATACCTTGTCATCGTGTGATAAAAAAAAATGGCGAAATTGGTGGTTTCATGGGTATCTCAGAGAAGAGTTGGCAGCAGACACTTAAAAAGAAATTAATAGAGATTGAGCATTCAACATAGGGGCTGGTTATATATATTCATTATTCTGTCTCATGGGATAAGTTTCCCCGTTGAAGGCCCTATATAAAATATTAAATACCACTAAAAATTTTCAGATAAATAGGAATTAGAAGTAATAAAAGTTTAGATGAATAAAAAATGGATTATGCAGAAAGACTGAATCAACTGGGAACGGAAACTGCTTTTGAAGTTCTTGATAAGATAAGTAAATTTCCAGAAGAGAGAAGAAAAAACATTATTTCCTTTGGAATAGGTGAACCTGATTTTGATACACCTCAACATATAAAGAAAGAAGGAATAAATGCAATAAAAAATAATTACACACACTATACCGTTTCAGCCGGCATTCCTGAATTACGTGAAGCTGTTTCGAGTTTTGTATCAAAAACAAAACATATAGATATTTCGTCAAAAAATGTTGTAATTCTACCCGGGGCAAAACTTGCTGTCGATCTGTCGATTCTATCGTGTACTAATCCTGGAGATGAGATAATTTATCCCAATCCAGGATATCCTATATACGAAAGCCTAATTCGGGTTCATGGATGCAAACCTGTGTCTGCTCAATTATGGGAAAATGAAGAATGGAATTATGATGTGGAAACCTTAAGAGAAAAAATAACAAACAAAACAAAGATGATTATCATAAATAGCCCCCATAATCCTACAGGGTCAATGTTAAATGAAAAGAATCTAAAGATAATTGCTGAAATTGCTAATGAAAACGATTTGTGGATACTTTCTGATGAGATCTATTCAAATATTGTATATGACAACTTAAAATATCGATCTATCGCAACTTTTCCGGGTTTAATTGATCGTACAATCATTTTAGATGGATTTAGTAAGTTTTTTTCTATGACGGGATGGAGATTAGGCTATACGATTGTGAATCCCAAATTAGCGGAATTTTTTGCTCAATGGCTAACTAATACAATTTCTTGTACTGCTACTTTTACCCAAATGGCAGGTATAAAGGCAATGACTGACAGTATTGAACCTTCTCTAGCAATGGTAAAGGAATTTGATCACCGCAGAAACTTAATATATAATGGATTAAATGCACTTAATGGAATTTCAGCTTTAAAACCCAAAGGAGCTTTTTATATATTCGCTAATGTAACAAAAGCTTGTGAAAAACTTAACTTAAAGAATAGTTTAGAATTTCAAGAATATATATTGGAAGAATCTGACGTTGCAATTCTTTCACGGAATTATTTTGGAAACAAAACTCCAGAAGAGGAAGATGAGTACGTTCGATTTTCATATTGTATTTCGGATACTGATATTGTAAAAGGTTTAAAGCGAATAGAAGAAGTACTCTCTTGAAATTTCGCAATGGTTTAACAATTATATCTCCAGTATTACCTAATTTTATCAAGAATAATATTTCCTTCTTTATCAACTGATACAAGATAACTAGAGATTATATAGAAAAAGAGTTTGAAGTTTCTAATCTGAATTAACGATAAACCAAATTCACTCAAATAAAGAGCGGCTCTACTAATTATGCTCAATACAAGGACAATGCTGAGAAAAATGATCTGAATAAGGAAAAGGTTATTTTGTGTGAAAATTGGTGTAAATAAAGCAAATAGAGAAAGCAAGATTGTGATTCCTCCTACAATTATATTTATAACTCTCTGTTTTAAAGAGTAAATACTAATATGTATTCCCTTTATAATACCAGCAATTCCAACAACTACAAGGGGATAAGCTATTAAATTAATTATATTCTGGGCTTTAATATTTGGTTGAATAATGATGAAAACTAAAAATGAAATGGAAAAGAGTATTGAAAGCACTCCTAATAAAAATTTATTTATACTACTCCCTCTTCTGTATCTTCTTTTTCTTACAGATTTTTGAATTTTAATGACCCCAAAGAAAAATAAGGAAACAAATGGATATATGATAATTGACATTACCCACTCTAATTTAAAGAACACAGCGAAAACAATATACGTGACGATAAGAAAACCAATAATATAATCATCCGCTCGGATTTTCTGTTTATTCATTAATTCAAACATCAAATACCCCAAATACTAGAAGTAATTATATGACATATTATTTGATTTCTTATATTTTTATTTGTTACTATTTCCAGTTCTAATCATTTGGATATTAAGTTTTGTAGGCTCTAAAATTCTAATCAGTTGGAGTAGAATGAAATTGAGGTTTATATGAATAGCACTATATAATTGCCAATTACTATCAAGATTACGGCTATCAGGAATCTTCTTCGAAATTTCTCTTTTAAAAACAATATTGATAAAGCTTGTTGAACCATTGGCGTATTTGCGGTAATAGCTGATGTCAAAACCAAACCATTTATTTCTGCTGCTTTATAAAACAGTGTGTCTGCAAACCCTAAAGATAATATTCCAGCGATGCCAATATATATATAGAATTTTATATTTTGACGACTTTCTTTTTTAAATCCAAGAAAATACTCTTGCTGAAACAGTGCTAAGATAAAGAAAGGAATTACTGTCATTGAGACCCTTAGAAAGTTGGTAATAAAAACATCTCCAGAGATAAGTCTTGCTTGATTAAATGAAACAATTGAGAGTGCCCATAGAAAGGCAGCACCCAAAGCCAAAAATACTCCGAGAATTACTCTTTCAGTTACTTTTTCTTTCAAATTTTTATTAAAATGATTTTTTTCAGATTCATCTTTAGAACTCAAGATAAAAACGCTTATTAAAAACAAAATTCCCCCAAATAGGACCGATAATTTTAATGTTTCACCGAATAATAAAACACTTAATGGAAACACAAAAATTAAGGAGATCTGGACAAGAGGATAGGCACGTGACGCATCGATTTTTCTTAGTGACATGTAATATAGTAAATCACCAATGGTCACACTCAATCCTGAGATAAAACATGAAAGTAAGTATCCAATTAATTCATCTTTATTAAGATTAATGAGGAATTCATAATTTCCGAAAATTATCGAAAACAAAAATGTACCAAGTGAAACACAACATAATCTAAAAAATAAACTTCCTTTAGGCTCCGCTTTCTCTAAACTCGTTTTATATACAAGTGAAGCTATTGCCCAAGTAATTATTGCATTAACGGTAAATAGTAATCCAATTACTTCAACCATTTAAAAATTATTATTAAAATTAATTTTAAAAGTATTGTATTTACTTCATAGCTTTCAATCTCGAAAGGAATTCTCTAGAGGGAGGCTGACTAAATAGGAACATATTAATGGTCATCTCCCGAAGTTGTTGATCTGAAGCAGCAAGCTTAAACATATTGGATAGATTTATCCCTTCATTTTCGTAAAAAAAATTTACCATCGAAGCTGTCATCTTGAAATTTCTTCTCATTTTCCTAATATTTGGGTAAGATTTGTACTTCTTTAGAGTTTGCTGAGAAATATTATCATCCGTTAAAGCTTCAATTGCAGTTTTTCCCGCGGCATAACCAGATACTATACTTGCATGGATTCCTTCTCCACTGATGGGGGATACAAACCCTGCAGCATCACCGATAATCATCAAGTTTTCACCAAACAAACTTTTATCTTTAACACCTAATGCTGGTAAAGGATATGCTCCTTCCCAAATCACCTTATAATTTTTTTTTGGGAAGAATTTTTTTAGGAACGGTTCATTTAAGAATTCTAGATACGCTTGATTTAAATTAATTTGTTGATTTGCTTCTAGCCAAGTACCACACCCAATATTGAAATGAGTTTCATCAAGGGGGAAAATCCACCCATAGCCTTTATACTTCTTGAAAAATAGAGAAATTCTAGAAGGATCTATGGTATTCTTCCCTTCTAAAATTGCGCATTTAGCTAATCCAATTTCATCAATCTTCCATTTCTCTCTTAATCCTGATTTAATTGCCAATTTTGAACTCATACCATCAGCGATTATAAGTAATTTTCCTAAAAATTCATTCGTTCCTTTTGGAGTCCTTGTCTTTATGCCAATTTTGTTGTTATTTTTATAGAAAAAATCATATGAGTAATTCTTATCAAAAAGCTCAGCTCCAGCATCTACAGCTATATCTCTTATCAAAGTATCAAACTCTAAACGATCCACTGTCATAGAAGGTTCCCTAATCTCTTCCCATGAATACTCTAATTGAATAAAATCACTAGAATACAGAGATATTCCTGTAATAGGTAAGAAATTTAATTTACGCAACTGAGGGTAATATTTGAATACTCGTGAACTCACAGCACCTCCACATGGTTTTCTCCATGTTGAATTTTTTTCTAGAAGGGCAACCTTGAATCCACTTCTAGCTACTATTTCTGCGCATTTAGATCCAGCAGGTCCTGATCCCGATATTACGACATCGTACAACTTGTTCTATCCTCCATGATCAAGGAGTTTTGAATGATTTTAATTTATATTAAATTAGAAGAAATTTATTATATTATAAGTACTTTAATGAAATTATGAGAAATGAGGAAAAATTAAATTACTATAATTCCGAGTCAATGAAGAAATTTATCAAAGAACCAATTGAAAAAAGGACTAAAGATAGCTCAACTACATTTAAAACTGGAACAACCACTGTAGGTTTAACTTGTAATGATGCCGTAATTTTTGCTACTGACAAAAGGGCATCAATGGCTTATTTTGTGGCGAGTAAAACATCTGAGAAGCTTTATAGAATTCAAGACCACCTCTATATTACCACAGCAGGGGGTGTTGCGGATAATCAATATCTTGTTGATGTTTTACGAGCAGAAACAAAAATTTATCAGATGGCACATGACGGAAAACCGATTATGGTCAAATCTGCGGGAAAATTATTATCGAATATTTTATATGCTAATAAAATGTTTCCTTTCGAAGTAGGACTCATTTTAGGGGGTGTTACAGAGTTGGAGGGCCCCACTCTTCTAGAGATAGGTGCATATGGTTCGATACTTGAAGAAAAATTTTGCGCTGTTGGTAGCGGACAGTCCTTTTCTTTCGGAGTTTTAGAAGCCAAGTATAAGGATAATTTATCAATTGAAGAAGGTAAAGAAATTGTTAAAAAAGCAGTTACCTCATCCATTATTCGAGATATGGCATCTGGCAACGGTATAGATATTGCCGTTGTTAAAAAAGATGGTCCAGCTGAGCGCGAATTTATAGCAATCTAAAGTTATTTTTTTTAATAGAAACCTTATTAATTTACTCTCTTATTATTTAAATTTTTTCTTTTACATTTCCTTTATAATAAAATTTAAAAGAGAAAATTAAGAATTAGAATTATAATAGATAAACTTTATAACAATTAATTTAGTTTATAAAAATGAATTACTTAATCTTGAAATAGAAAGACCTCGTTTCAAATCAAAAGTTAAACCAATCGATTAAGAAATAAATGAAACACAATTGAATTAAAGGTGACGGAGAACGAGTTATAAGATAATAGTAGACTTATCCCATAAAGAGAAACTGGAGGAATTTCCCGAATTTATATTAGGTGAGGATGATTACGAGGTCGAGTATATAGATAAAAATGAAGGACCAATAGAATTTGAGGATCTTGAAGATTTTGACATTCTTTTTATAGGAAATATTCAACATTCTGAAGAAGGGAAAGATGATAAATTCACCCAAGATGAATTGAAATCTATTAAAAAATATGTTGGAGAGGGTGGAGGACTTCTCTTGACTACCGGTGATGGGGGAGATAGAGACATTAGTATGAAAAAAGGGTCCATCAGAGTCTTATATAAGGTAACGGGTGTTCGAAGATTTTGGAATGGCATTATTCAAGAAGCTCCTTCTAATTTTTTAGTTAAGAGGAAGAATGTGTTGGTAACTGAGTTATTTAATCACCCTATTACTGATGGGATTACAGAATTAGTTTTACCCAATTGTACTTTTTTTACGATTTCAGAGGAGGATGTTGATGATATAATTCTTACGTCTGAAAAATCAGAATTTAAATATTATATTGATGATGATATTGGTGCTTTGGGACCTGTTCCGATATGTGCCGTTTCTGAATTTTATAATGGACGGAGTGTATGTATAGGATCATCTGATTGGTTAACTGAAGATTCTGATTTTGGATTAGATGCGGGGGATAACTTAAAATTTCTATCAAATATTATTGAGTGGCTCTCTTTCGAGATATAGTAAATAAACATAGATTCCCTTTATTATGGTATTTAGAATCCTAAGACCAGATTCTGAATCAGTTTGGCAAAACAGCCAAATTCTCAATCGGTTTTCAAGATATAGAGGTATTATTGAGGGTATTGAAGTACCAAGATATTTAATTGCTAAAACTATTGATGCCAAGTTTGAATCAAATGATTCAATAGAAAGCCTTGAAATGCTTTTAAAAAGAAAATCGTTGGAATTAAATGAATTATTGGATTGGGCATTTGATGATATTAAACATCGAGAAGTCGCTTCTGTATCATATATTCATCTCGCGGAATTTCTAGCTAGAAAATATCTTGAAAGCTGCATGTTTTGTGAGCGAAAATGCGAAGTTAATAGAATTGATGGGCATAAAGGTTATTGTTTGATTGGTAAAGATTCATATGTTACATCAGCATTTCTCCATATGGGGGAAGAAGCTCCACTTATTCCCAGTGGGACAATTTTCTTCCAAGGCTGCAATTTTGGATGTGTTTTCTGCCAAAATTATGACATATCCCAAGCTTGGAAGGGAAAGAGGAATCTTGAGGATATTGCTCAAAGAGTGAGTGCTCAAAAATTAGCATCCATAGCAGAAAAACTAACTGAAAGAGGAGCCATTAATATTAACTATGTTGGCGGTGATCCAATCCCAAATATTCATACTATAGTAGGAAGTCTCGAATATCAAACTTCAAATATCACTCAGTTGTGGAATTCGAATTTATATTTAACCGACAAAGCGTTGTCATTGATTATTGATTTGATAGATGTATGGTTACCAGACTGGAAATACGGAAACAACGATTGTGCTAAGAAATATTCGGGTATTGACAATTATTTCGATTTTATATCCAGAAATCATAAAAGAATACATGATGAAGGAAGCGGTGAAATTATTATTCGTCACCTGGTTATGCCTAACCATATAGAATGTTGTTCTAAACCAATTTTGAATTACATTTCGGAAGAACTCCCCAAAGCGGTGGTTAATATAATGGGTCAATTCAGACCAGAATATAAATCCTTTGAGTATTCTGAAATTAATCGCAGACCCACCTCTCATGAAATGCATGAAGTAAAAAAATGTGCAGAAAAGTTAGGAATTCTTTTTAAACCAGTATCCTAACGGGATTGTAAAATTAGAAAAATCTAAAAGTAATTAGATATTTTAGAAATTAACCCTAATTCTATATTTTTAATATTTTAATAGATTGAATGATCATGAGTTACATTTTAAGTGATGTTAAAGGCCTTGGTAAAAAAGAAGACACACTCAAGGAAGCAGGAATAGATTCAGTTGAAAAACTTGCGAATATGGATATTAACGATTTAACTGCTCTCAAAGGTTTTGGAAAAGCAACAGCAGAAAAAGTTATCAAAAATGCTCAGATCTTAATTAGCGATTCGAAAGCAGATTCATCAGATATTGAAAAAGAATCATCCTCAGAGGAAATGGAAGCAGCAGTAGTGAAAGCAGAACTTAAAAAATTAGAAGAGAGAAAGTTCCAATTACACGGTAAAAAAGTTGCAGAAGGAGATTTTGTGTTAGTGAAAATTACAGGTAGAACTCAAAAAGGCACTATTTTTAGGGTATCTTCCGAGGAAGATGCTAAAACTGCGGGGATTTATGATGAAAAAAAGGCTGAGCAAGGGATGTACACACCTGAGTTCGTAATAATAGGTAAACCTGGATTTTTAAATGAGGGTCTTACAGAAATTGTTAAAGAAATGACCTTTTTTGAGAAAAAATCTGTCAGAATTCCCCCTACCAAAGCCTATGGAAAACGAGATCCCCAAAAAATTGAAAGGACAGGAATCGCCAAGTTTAGGAAACTTAATGAAGGAAAAAATCCTGAGATCGGTCAAGATTTCATGAATAAAAAAGGACAAAGAGGCGTTATAACCAATATTATTCAAGGAAGGGTAATTATTGATTACAATCATCCTTTAGCCGGACAATCCTTAGATTATAATATTGAAATTATTGACAAGATAGAGAATTTTGAAGACAAGGTTGAATATTTTATGATCAATAAAGGTATACCAAAGGAGAATGTTTCTGAATTTAATGTGAACTATATCAAAAAAGAGAAAACAATTGAAATTACTATCCCAAAAATGTTTCTATTTCAAAACCTAACCTATGTCAAATTCGGATTAGCTATGGATCTCCAAACACATATGGCAGAAGAAATTGATGATGTGAAATTTATAGAAGTCTTTGAAAAACTTCCGCTACCACCAAGTCCTGCGGAGTCTGTTATGCAAAAAGTTGAGGAATACAATAAACAAGAAGAGAATAAAAAAGATAATGGATAGGAATAGTATTCTTTTATAATTTCTATGTAACTCTTATTCTACTTTCTAAATTTGACTTCTTTTTCCCCTTTTCTTCCTTATATGCTAATTTCTTCTTATCGTATTTAGCTTTCTTTTGCTGGAATTCGAGTCTTCTTTTTCGGGATTTGTTTTTCTTTTTTAAATATTCCTTTTTAGCCGTCTTATATTCTGATTTGGCCTTTTTATATTCCTTCTTTGTTTTTTTGTATTTCTTGTATTGCTGATGTATTTCATGACGAAGATTTTTACTGATATTTCCTATTCCTAATTCATTTAGAGTTTCTCTAAACTTCTCCAATGACTCATATCTGATGACAATTATTCCTAATTCTCTTGCTGGTACTAGATTTCTAATCTTATCATCAATAAATACACATTTTTTTGGTTTAGTATCTAATTTTTTCATCACATACTTATATTTCTCCAAGTCTGGTTTTATAAACCCTATTTCGTTTGAAAGAAACACATAATCAAATATATCATAAAATCCTTTCAAATTATTTGACTTAGCATGAATATCATGGGTATTAGACATTAAACTAACCGTATAACCCGCTTGGTGTAGGCGTTCAATTATTTCTGCCATCTCTAAAGAGATTTGAGTAACTTGAGAGTATAAATCAAACCATAATTCTACATAATATTGAGTATTTATTTTTTTGGGGGGCAAAGATCCTTCAGTTTTTTGAAAGGGATAGTAATATTTATCAAAAATTTTATCTAAAAATTCATTTGAAGATATTATCCCAGAACTTAAATTACGTTTAAGTTTTCTTATAAAGGGATCTTCCATTCGTGGTATCTTAAAGTTTTTATCTGCTTCGATCATATCAAATAGATTTTTCAAAACGAAAGTCTTTTCAATCAAAACACCCCCAAAATCGAAAATAAAGTGCTTTATCTTATACAATCTCACTTTCTGTTTTTTACCATAAATTTTCGAGCTTTTTATTTCGTCTAGGTCTCTCATTATTAAAACCTAATACAGTTAATAATTAATTTTATTCTTTTATTTCACCACATGATTTAATATAAGATTACATATTTTTTCTACAGGTGATACTTCACATTTCCAATTTGAAAATTCTGGAAAAGAACCAAGATCTACTACAAACAAACTATTCGTTTTTTCTTCTCTTACTATATCTAGATGCCCAAATAATGCTTTTTCTCCAAGATAATTTCTCCATTTCTTAATAATTCTTAAGATATCATTTGGAGTTGTTATCATTTCCATTTCTACATGTTCATTGGCTAGGGGAGGTTTAACAAGAGTACATATTTGATCAGCTATAAAGTATACGTTATAATGTTCACCTGTTATGAACTTTTCCATATACAATATTTCATTATTATCAGAGTCTAAATCATCAATTGAATTAATTTTTTTTACACCTCGGTTACCAGATCCCATAATAGGTTTAATTATTAGAGGAAAGTCACTCAATACTAGCTGATTTCTAAATGTCTCCAATGATGCCATATAAAAATCTGGAGTTAGGAGACCAGTTCTTCTTAATAGATAATGCGAGTGAATCCGATGTTTTTGCATGAATGATGTATAAGGATCGGGAAGTACTTTAACATTGTTTTCGTCTAAGAAAAAACCAGCATAAAGAAAGAACAAGCCTTTAGACTTAAGTATGTAGAAATCATTTTTCAATAATTCCTCATTTATTACTAGATTTTCTAATGTAAAGACACTAACAGTATGACCAGATTGCTCGTAAAACTGCGTAATTTTGCCAGTGAACATATTAGTTCTTTTTGAAAGGATACCAATTTTCATTATATCAATTATATTTTATTTTTTTGCATAATCTATTAGAAAATCAGCCACTACCTTGTGACCATCTTTAATATAATTAAAATTTGGAGTAGAATTAATGTCAGTTAAAAAAAATTCGTTTTCATTAGATTTATGAAAATCTAAAGATGTTATTTTTAAATTCATAATTTCCATTGCTTTTAAACAATATTCCTTGAGTTCTGAGTTCTCAGGTATTTCTTGTCTAGTTTCCAACTTATTTGGGTTGATTAAAACGGGTTTTTGTTTATAATAATATACTTCCTCTCCAATTCCATAAAGCTTGTATTCCCATTCGCTTTTAATAAACTTTTGATAGTACTTGTATTTGTATTGTTCTTTTGTGCCGTTTACTTCATTCAATGCTCTCTCATCAGCAACCATCAAATGGTTGTGGTGTTTTTTGATAATAGGTTTAAATTTATAGTTTTTTTGATCAACTATATTCTTTATAATATAATCCTCAAATGGGGGGGAAATTCCTTCTGGGTTTAAAGAAAAATCTGGCACTGGTATTCCCGCCTTTCTTAGATATGTGCTATTAAGAAATCGGTTAATAGCTAAACAAATAGCTTTATAAGAGTTAATTACAGGGATACTTGTTAATTCCTCAATATGTTTTACTAAGCTTAGAATCAATGGTCCTTTAGCTTTGACGAAAAATATATCTTCATCACATTTCACATCTTCACTACTGAAAAGGTAAGATTCTTCAATGTATAATCTGATTTCTGAAATAGTTTTTAAATATTTTAAGAATTCTGCAACTTTGGAGTTTAGATGGTAATTATCAATAATAATTCCTATTTTCGTCAACTTTTCTCTTAAACAACTCCGTTGGAATAAGGTTACTAAAGTATTCTAATAATAATTTAAAAAAAATGATCTAATATAAATAAAAGTACTAAAGTTTTGTTAATAAAAACTCCCTAATAGACGGGTTTCTCATTTTATTATCAATATATTTAAATAGCTTAATTTATTCAATAATTATCAAATTAACTAGGGTTTTTTGAGTGTCAAATAAAATTAATAAGGTTTTCTTAGGATCTATATGTAATCGAGATCTCGAACTTTTTGAACAGATCAGAAAATTCTGTAACAAAAACTATAATATCTCCATAGTTAACCTAGTTAAAAAGGATACTAATAGTTTTAATCCAAAATATTATAAGAAACAATTAAAAAGGTACCCCATTTCATCTATTATTGTTAAATTACATTCTGAGGATTCAAATCAGAAGATATACCAATCTATTAAAGAAATTTCGCCAAATATTTCTCAGATTAATACTACTGACGCTGTTAAAACATGTGAAAGTAGAAGTGAGACTTTTAAATTAATAGAGCAAAAATGTAGGAAGTTGAATATACCTAAATCTTTCGATACAATAAACCAAGCGTTTAAAGCTTGTTGTAATGGTACTAAAGTTATCATTAAACTAGATAAACATAATATTCCCAATTTATCAAAAGAAAAAAGAATTATAGGAGTTGCACGAACTCCCGAGCAGTTTAAGACGTTCATTCAGGGATTTCAAGAGCACGAATTATTCTTCCAAGAATATTTAGGTAAAATTGATGTTGTCATCAAAGTATATGTTATTGGTCGGTGGGTTGTTTCTATAACGTCACATAACAGACTTAAACACAGAGAAAAATATTCCCCATTAGATTTAGTCCATATTCGTGTTCCTATCGAAAAACAATTTAAAAGGAGAATCCTAAGACTAGGAAGAAAAATGGGAATGTCTATTTTTGGTGTTGATTATATTGTATCTAAAGAGGGTATTCCCTACATAGTAGATATAAATGACTTCCCAAGTTTTAGGAGCATCCCTGAAGCTACGAGTTTAATTTCAGATCATATTTACAATAATATATTGCTACAACAACAAGTAATTAAATCTGCTGCTAAAGTAGGATTATAATTTCTTAATATTCCTAGGGTATTTATCTCTTTCTTCTATTTTCAATAAAATCTATTAGGTTTTTCTTTGCTATATAATCTTCTAATTGCTCTGGGGGATGTTTCATAAAGAATGAGCTAGCAGATTGCAGAACTCCATAAACTTCCCTATCTTTAGCAATTTTTGATACTCTGATACAATCCGCTATAATTCCTGCTGAATTGTTTCCATCTTCTACAAACATCGTAAGATCTATTCGTACTGGGGCACCCCCGAAAATTCTACCCTCCAATCTCATATACGCCTCTTTTTGATTCTTTAAAAAAGGAATATAATCGACTGCGGAGATCTGACAATCAATTGTCTCTTTATTTTGAAGTTTTGCTATTACTGCTTCAGTCTTAGATTGACGTTTTCCATCCTCATATCTTAATGAACCGTTTGGCATTGGGGTAAGTAGATTACAAAAATCACTGGAACCACCCCAATCAAGCTGAATAGTTTTATCTAATATGGCACCTCGCATTGGAAAGAGATTTGTTAAAGCTCTATGAATAATTGTAGCCCCAACTTGTGATTTTACATCATCACCTATTAAGCATAGTTTGGATTTTTCCGCTTTTTCAACTATTTCAGGATCTTTTGCTACATTAGAAGGAATCCCATTTACTACACATGAACCAGCCTCAAGGGCTTTCATGGCATAAAATTTTACTGCATCTTGCGAGCCCGTTGGGAGTAAGATTAAAGTAACATCTGTATTTTTTCCTTTTAATTCCTCAACTATATTTACTGGTTTTTGAGATGCATCCACAGGTATAATCTTTTTGATATTGCTGTCTAAACCATCAAGTATTGGACCTTTAACAACTGGGGCGTTCAAAAAATCAGGTTCAAATAGTTTCATATTGCAATTTGGCTCTGCAAAAATTGCTTTACTTAAATCTTTATCAACCTTATTTGAACTCACATCAATACCAAGAACAAAGTTTATATCTTCAATTTTATATTGGTTTATTTCTGGGAGAATTCCAATTATTCTTTTGGGATTTTTTTTGTAATTCTCAACGCCTTGAACCAATGCTGAACAGACATCGCCTACTCCCACGATGGCACAATTTATTTTATTTGCCATGATATTTTGTTATATAAATTTCTAGTATTTAAATCATTTTAATAGGAGTTTTATAATATAAATACATATTCATTTAACTTTACAGATGAATTAGATATGATTATGACAAAAAAGATTGTATTTTCCGCGAGGCAAGATCATGAGCTTTTCAAACTCGTTATGGATGATATTTCAAGGAATCAAAATATAGAAGTTGTTCTTCATGATCCTACCAAGGAATTTTTTAATCTAGCGAAAATGCCAAATTCTTTCACAGATGCAGATTTAATTATAGTAAAAGTCCGAAATGAATGTTCTGTAGATCTATTACATTTTGCTAAAATTCATAAAATTCCTACTTTTCATGATATAGATACAGTTTTGATGTGTAAAAATAAAATCGCATTAGATTTTGCCTTGAGAAAAGCAATTGGTGGATATCCAGAACTTTCAACGAGATTTTTGATTCCTAATTCTTGGATTCAATCATTAAAAGACATTAACATGTTTACGGAATGGGCATTACCAAAATTACCAATCGTAATTAAAAGTCATTATCAACATGATAAATATAATAGATTTAACTTTTTAGTTCAAAAAGTCGAGGATATTGAAACTTTTTGCGAACGGTATAAAAATCTTTTATATTATAATGTTTACGTACAACAGTTCATAGAATGTGATGGTATTGAACGTAAAATCTATGTAATTGGGGATAAAGTTTTTGGAATTAAAAGAGAAAATCCAATTTATGTATTTCTCCGAGAAAAACCTGAAAATCTTGATGTGGACAAGTTAGAACGTGAGTTTTTTGAGGTCTCTGATGACATCAGAGACTTGGCAAAGATATTATCTAAAGAACTGAACTTAAAGTTATTTGGGTTCGATTTGGTCCGTCCGATATCTCAAGATGAGCTATTTTTAATTGATTTAAATGATTTTCCGGGATTTAAAGGAATACCTAACGTGGAAAAAGAATTAACAGACTATATTAGGAATTATATTCTCAATTTCTAAGAGATTAGGATAAAGGGAATTATTATTAGAAAAGCTATGATTCCATAAAGTATACAAAAATATCCAAAATTAATTTTTCTTGCCAAACGGAGTAATAAATCTATTGTTAGATATCCAATCAAAAAACTTACTAAGATTATAATGCCAATTGTAAAGATATTTAGAGTTCCAAATACAGATCCCTCCCCAAAAATAATATCCACGATAACTGAAGCAATAGTTACAGGGACTGACATTAGAAAGCTAAGTCTTAACGCGCTATCTTGATCATATTTTTCGAATAAAATAGTAGAGATGGTAACACCAGAGCGAGAGATACCTGGTAGAATTGAAGTTCCTTGAACAAGACCGGATATTAAACTATCTTTTTGGATCATTTTTCTGGGAACCTCCACTAATGTTTTAGTTTCAAATGTCTTTTTAGTTAATATTAAAATAACCCCAGTTATAATCAACAAGCCAGAAACAAATAATGTAATGAAATCTCCTTGAATCGCATTAAAAAGGTCTATGAAAAGAATTTTAAAAATAAAATAAAGGGGAAATGCGATAATTCCTGTTCCTAAAGTAGCCCAGAGGACCCAATTTCTTTTTTTTATCTCATTAACTTCCCTTTTTGGTTCTTTCTGCCATAGAGTTTTTAATATATTTATACTGTCTCTCCAAAATTTAAGGAGAATTGCTAAAGTAGTACCCAGGTGTAGCCATATAGAAAGACTAAAAGCTTCTTCGGGGGGAATACCAAAAAGGTTAGTAGAAATTATCATTACTTGCCCACTGGAGGATATTGGAAGCCATTCAAAGATCCCTTGCAAGATAGCTAGAATTATGTATTCTATCATAATTTAAAAGGAATATTTATTTAGACCATTTTTTAAACATTCTATTATCTCATCACGAGCTTCTCTAAACCCATCAAGTTCTTTCATTGATGGATCTTTAATATCTCCCACTTTACCACCAAATTCTTTAATCGTATATACGTTTTTATGATTATCTGTAATAATAGAAAAAACTTCTTCTTTATGTTTCTCTGTTAAGGTCAAAATAAGATCTGCTCTTTTAATTATATCTGGATGTTTTTTTAAATCAGATGATAAATATGTATCTGAAAGTGTAATCCCAATCTCTCTCATTGCTAATTTGGCATCCATTGAAATAAGCATCCCATCTCTTGCATGAGATGAAATTCCTCCCGAACTCACCTTAATATCCAGATTCTGTTTTGAAAAGAAATTCTTTAAAAATCCTTCTGCCATAGGACTACGAGCAGTGTTAACACTACATACAATAAGGATTGATTTATAAGGAAATTTTTTTTTCATCAATTAAATGAAAAGAAAGATGTAAAAAAATAGTTATTATTTAAAAACTCTCAGCATTAACAAACTTTATTCCTTTTTTCACCATATTTTCAATAGCTCTATCAATATTACCAGTTGGAAGGTTAATCCCTTTACTCAGACCTAATAGGAAATATGTCTCAAATCCAAAATCTACAGCATCCATGGCAGAAAAATAACAACAATAATCTAATGCTAAACCACATATATAAATTCTTTCAATTCTAGTAGATTTAAGATATCCTGCTAATCCAGTTTCAGTTTTCTTATCATTTTCCAAAAAGGCAGAATAACTATCAACATTAGGATTTGTTCCTTTTCGAATTATAGCACTAGCTAACCGTGTATTTAGACTTTTATGAAACTCGGCCCCTAATGTACCTTGAACGCAGTGATCTGGCCATAAAATCGGCCCTATGGCCCCATTTTGTGTTTGATATTCATCACCAGGATTTTTACCCGGATGACTACTTGCAAAAGATAGATGACCTAAAGGGTGCCAATCTTGGGTGAATACAATATATTCACTGCTTTGTTTAAATTTTTTTGCAATTGAATTAATGTCATTAATTATCAAATCTCCACCCTCTACGGGTAGTGCACCACCAGGAATAAAATCATATTGCATGTCGATAACTAATAGAGCATCATTATTAGTTATTTTGATGTTTTTCTCGATTTCAATTTTCTTCATAATTTTTCAAATAAGATTAATTTAAAGACCACTAAATTCTAAATACAGATATTAAAATTATAAATTTTTACGTTTCAAATATATTGAATTAGCTAAATTCCAAGTTGAAAGAGAAAAAAGTACAAGCCACTCTAAAGATGCATTAATGTAATGTGTTAAAAAAGTTCCGAATGAAAAGCAAAGGTCTCGGAGAACATAACACAAATTCGTGATGATAAAGGGAATTAAATAAAAGATTATAATCCCACTTACAATATACCCGAAGATTGTAATTTTCTTGTTAAATTTTATATTTTTTCTCATTAAAAAACTAATTAAAGCACATACTAGAGCACCACTAAACCAGCTTATTAAAGCAAAAAAACCATGTAAATCACTAATGAATGAATAGGTAGCACTTAATTCACCTGAAAAAGTCCAAACCAAAATACTGCTTATAGTAGCTAAAATTCCTGCCCCAATAGCAAATTTTCTGATTGATTCATTTATTTGATCATCCTTCAACACTCTTCCAAGGTAAATTATAAAAGGAATAGTAAGAATATTAGAAGAGATCAACCCTATATTTAAAAATAATCCCCCTGTTTCATGAGCAAGTTGGCTTATAGAATATCTCCACATCATATATTCGGGAGAAAGTAATAACGCCAAACCTGGCCCTATAATTCCAATTAAAAATGAGAGTATTCCAAAGATGTATCCTGGTATTTTTTCAAAAACTTTATCAAAAAATTTACTCAAAGTGGTCATATTAAATTCTTTAAATGGTATACCATAAAAAAAATTTACTTCAATAACCTTGCATAGGACAACTCTTTTTTTTAAAATCGTTTATTTTTTTGAATCATATAAGCAGAAATGACTATAAACCATATTATTAGAGAAAACGTATTAATCCACTCAAGAGAAGGCAAAATAATCATAATAAACCTTAAAGCTGGGAAAAAATGCAAAATAAACAAAAAAATCATTGACCCAAGAATGAAGGATACGCAATATCCGAAATAAGCAAGATAGTTTGAAAATTGTGAATCCTTATGCATTAATATATTAAAACCGGTAACATAAATTATTCCAGATATCCAACTAATAACCGCAAAAGTACCATGGATTAAAGATATTACTTGATTTGACCCACAAAAGATACCAAGACCTATAAAGGCTATACATGAAACCACTGCTACATATAATATTGCTTTTCTAAGTTTCTCACTAACCTCATCCTCTTTGAAACTTTTACTGAGAGCAAAGACGAAGGGAATCGCAAAAATCCCTGAAAAAACAGTTCCTAGCTGAAAAAATAATCCCCCAGGGCCTTTACATAATGTACTTACAGCACTTTTAGTAAAGTTATACCCTGGATACAATAAAAAAGAAATTAAGTCTCCCATAAACCCAAAGAGTATCGAAATTAGACCGTAAAGACCACCGAATTTATAAATTACCTTATTATCCTTCAAACTACCAAATAATACCACATTTTTTTTTGGAATATATGTATTCGAAATAGGGGATTGATGATATAGCTCTTTACTTAAATGTAATGAGCCAAATAAAAGAAAATCTACAGATTTTAAAAAAGGAGACTTCTAAAAAAGGTTTGTAAAATTGACGATTAAAATTTAAACTGATTTTTAGATTTAAGAATGGTTGAGAAGTTTAAAAAAGAGAAGATAAAAATATTATTTAGTCTTTAATAGGTTGTAAAAACATTAAATTTTGAACTGAAACTAATATCTGAAGTGTTAATCTTCTGTCGTGTATCTTCAAGTGTCAAAGCTTCTTCAAAATATCTTGGATTTAAATCTCCAAGTAGTTCATCGATTTCACTTACGATTGGAGCTTCAACTTCAGGTTGTTCAATTTCAATTTCCATTACATTTTCATAAGCTTGGGTCATTTTTTTTTCACACATTTTCATGTTTTTTGTATAATTATATTATTCATATGTTCTAATATATAGTTTAAGAGTGAGAACTATGAATAGACTCTTAGACTATTATTGGACTGATTGTTAAAAATCCGTTTTTAAATACTATAGGAATGAGTATTTACCTAAAGTTTTGAGTAAGAAATAAGAATTAGACTACCATTTGCTGAAATTAAGAATAACAAAAATGACTTCAAAAATTAAATAAATATATTATTCCATTAATTTTAAAGCCAGCTCTGCCATTTAGTTTAACAATTCAACAAAATTTAATTAGTAGTTCTAATTATAATTAGATATATTTTAACAACAATTCAAGCGCTCGTAGTATAGTGGTAATATGCTGGCTTCCCAAGCCAGCGTCCCGGGTTCAATTCCCGGCGGGCGCATTCTTAATATTTAAGTACACATTATTAACTGGTATTTTGTATAGAGAAGGATAGTACTTTACCACACCATTCCCTTTGAGAATTTAATATTATCGATGAGCTGTTGCGATTCATGATGAGGGACTTCCATAAAAGCAAAAAATTCATTCTGCCAAAAAGCTTTCCCTGAAGTAGTGGATCGAACATCTTCAGCAAATTTGATTGAGTTACGAACTGAAAGTAAAACCTCTATGATTGCTTGATAATCTTTTTCTTGGTCGATACTTTTGATTTTTGCGGAATATTTTGATAGCAAGGAAAGAGTATTCTTGATAAGATCTGGGGGGAGTTGTACAATTGTATGATAAATGGGTTCTAAAAGAATTAATTCTGCTTCATTCAATCCTTTCTTCACAGCATCATATAGTATAGAGGATAGTTCCGTGAAACTCCCCTCTGAGGAAGATGTTTCGATCTCTAATTTCTCGATTACGATTTTAATTTCTGTTAATTTTTCCCCACACAGAGGGCCATTTAAATGAATTTTCTCAACTATTTCTAAAATCGCACTTTTATCTTGTTGTTCTAAATCAACCTCCCCATTATAAATTAGAATGTTTTGATCATCATCACATTCCCAGAAATTCTCAATATCTTCTCGGGTTAAACTAGTTTCCTCATTTAAGACTTCCTTTAGGGTAGAAAAAGGTTTGATAGTAGTATAATCAGTACTTTGAAAAAACCTCACTGTTTTATCATCCAATCTTTCTAATCTTAATTGAAGTGTGGTTCTTCCATCTGGGGAACTGACATCAATTAAAGAAGACTTGTAGCGGCAAGACTCTTTAAAAACAGGTCTTGGCTCGGAAACAGTAACTTTAACGCCTCTTTTGCCAATTTCATCCGCGGTAACTTCAAGGTGTAAAGGGCCCATACCTGATAATAGAAATTCACCATTTTCTTCATGAATTTCAAATTTCAGGTTAGGATCCTCAATTAGCATATTTTCAATCAGCTTTTTCATTTTATCAAGATCCCTAAGATATTCTGGTTCAATTGATACTGTTACCACAGGAGTAGTCACATATTTAACATTCTCAAATGGAACCATATCGCTCATTTTAGTCTTAACCACTATAGTTTCCCCACTCTTTACGTTTTTTAAGCCTTCGAGAGCAACTATATTACCAACAGGGATTTTTTCTACTTGTTCTCTTCTCTGTCCCATGAAAATTGCAATTCTCTGAATAGAATCATAACTATTATCATTTAATAAATATATTTCACTTTTTTTCTCACAGTTCCCTGAGAAGATTCGACCAGTTGCAATAAGACCATGTTTCTCAACTTGGACTTTACTTAAGCATATTATTAATGGTCCATTTGGATCACAATTTACCATTGCTCTTCCTAATTCAGAATTAAGATCACCATCCCAAATTTTACCAATTCGATACTTTTGGGCCTCAATTGGGTTTGGTAGATGATCTACAACCATTTCTAGGATAGCTATATTTATTGGGAAATAAACTGCTAAATCAGCATAGCTTTCCTTTGTATATGTGTCCTTGTTATATCGTTCTCTAATGTCCTTAAATTTTAAACTCCCTTTTTCTAAAATATTAAGCGTAAAACCCCATTTATGTAATGCAGAACCAAATGCAACATTTCCCGATGAGGGTGATACCTTCCATTCTTGGTCAAATGGGGGATTTGCATGTCTTTCAATCAAAGTATTAAAAGAATTTATTATCCTAATATACTTCTTTTTTATTTCTTCGTCTGAAAGCCTCAATTCTCTAATCAATCGATCAACTTTATTTATGAACAGAATCGGCTTGACTCCTTCCTGAAGTGCTTGTTTCATTACAGTTTCAGATTGAGTTATTACTTCTTCAACAGCATCGACCACAACAACTACGCCATCTATCAGACGTAAAGCCCTTGTGACCTTCCCACTGAAGTCTAGGTGCCCTGGTGTATCGACTAAATTAATAAGAAATGGATCATAGCCCTCAAGAGTCTTTTCATAGTATAATGAGATATTAGCGGACTTCATTGTAATACCTCGTTGTTGTTCCTCTTCAAGATAATCTAAAGCACGTGCTTCTCCCGCAAGGTCTGGAGATAAAAATCCTGCTTCACTTAGTAGAGAATCAGAAAGTGTTGTTTTTCCATGATCTATGTGTCCGACTAAGCCAATGCATCTGATGTTTTCAGTTTTCCCCATCAGATTAATTATTTCCGTAATTTCTTTTCTACGGGGCATAGTCATTTGAATACTATTTCTAAAAAAATTATTTAGAATTATAATTATTTTGATTAAAACTTTAGCGTTTTACTAAATCTCATCGGTAAGAAGAAAAAGGAGGGAAATGATTTTTCATAACTCAAGATCTTCTACATTTATCGATGTTTATCTTGCGTATCGATTTCAGATGGGTCAGAGCTTTCAATAAAATCATTTCCCCAAAAATAATAAGTTCTTCTATAATTTAACTTCGCCGTCAATTCGAACTATTCGTCCGTCTATGTGTAATCTCTTATCGCAAAATAATTCGATTGCTTTCGGAAAGGCTTTATGTTCCCATTTTAGTATTCTTGGTCCCAAAGTATCTTTAGTATCGGTATCATATACAGGGACAGCCTTTTGAATAATTATTGGTCCATGATCTTCATGAACGTCAACAAAATGGACCGTGACACCAGAAACTTTAACTCCATATGCTAATGCATCTTCATGGGCATGCATCCCCTTAAAACTCGGTAACAGAGCGGGATGTATATTCATTACATTACCATTGAAATGTTCAATAAAATAACTACTGACAAAACGCATATACCCAACCAATACTATAAGTTTACAATCATAGTTATCTAGCACCTTAACCATTTTTTGGTCAAATTCCTCCCTTGATCCCTTATGATTATCTGATTCTATTAAGTGGTATGGAATATCATGGTTTTTAGCTCGTTCTATACAATATGCCCCTGCTTTATTACAAATTAGCACTTCCACTCTGGCTTTGTTCTTTAAGATTCCTTCCTCGCATGCTTCTACAATTCCCTCAAAATTACTGCCAGATCCACTTGCAATTGCTCCAACTTTTAAAATACTCATAGATCAAATATATGCATTTAATAAAAAAAAATTATCTGAAAATAACTGATCTAATAATGAAAAATAGTCAGAGAAATTCTAACCATTTAATTTTCTGGTATTTTGATAATCAAAATATTTTTATTTGAGTAAATCATATACATCTTAGAAATTGAGTATCATTTCATTCTAAAATGTATTCTCTTCTAATATAAAATTTTGTATTAAGAGATAATCAATCTACTTATTCAAAATTAGTATTTATACAATTAAAGAACGTTTTCACACATAAATAAAAATCCGAGTGTTTTTAATAAAAATTTCAATACATTGAACTAATAATTTATGAAGAAATTTGAGATATCGAAAGATTTAGTGTTGCTCACATAATTTTTATAAAATCACTTTAATAATTAAAAAAAAATAATAACTAAAGTCTTGAAGAGTTATGAGTTTTGAAGGAGAACTAGAAAGAATTAAAAACGAAATTATTCAAAACCTGCCGTCCGAAATAAATGTTCAAAAAGTTGAATTTGAGGGTCCAGAAATTGCTGTATATTCTGAAAATGCTGATGTAGAATCCACTGAAAGTTCAACTGTTTTAAAGGATCTGGCAAAGATTATGAGAAAAAGAGTGGTTTTCCGCTGGAATGTAGAATCTCGAAAGGATCCAGCAGAAACTGAAGAATATATTAGAAATCTTGTTACCGAAGACGCTGAGATTTCAGCTATTGAGTTTGATCACACCCGTGGTGAAGTTATAATAGAATCAGGGAAGCCTGGACTTGTAATTGGGAAAAAAGGAGTAAATTTAAAAGATATAAGGACGAACACTTATTGGCAACCAAAAACTATACGAACCCCTCCCCTTGATTCAAGAACAATTCAACTAATTCGGAGCATGCTTAAAAAAGAAAGACAAACTCAGAAGGATATTTTATTAAGAATAGGAAAACGAATTCATCGGCCTCCTCTTTTTAAGGATTTGAATATAAGATTATCAGCGTTAGGTGGTTTTCGAGAGGTTGGGAGATCCTGTATATTAATGCAGACAAGAGATAGTAGTGTATTATTAGATGTAGGATTAAATGTAGGGAATCCCAATGACAAGTTCCCTTTTTTTGATCTTCCTCAATTCTCGATAAGAGATCTTGATGCCGTTATTATTTCTCATTCTCACCTCGACCATTGCGGACTAGTTCCATTTCTCTATAAATATGGGTATCGTGGTCCCGTCTATTGCACATTACCCACTCGAAACTTAGCAACAATGCTACAACTCGATTTTATTCAAATTTGTGAAAAAGAAGGATCACCTTCACCTTATTCTAAGAGAGATGTGAAACAAACTGTTCTTCATACTATTCCTCTTTCATGGGGAAAAGTTACTGATATTGCTCCAGACATTAAATTAACTCTCCACAATTCAGGACATATTTTAGGATCTTCTATGATACATTTACATTTTGGGAAAGGGGATTATAATTTTGTTTATACAGGAGATTTTAAATATCAAAAAACTAGGCTGTTAGAAAAGGCAGCTGTTAAGTTTCCCAGAGTCGAAAGCCTTCTCATAGAATCAACCTACGGAGGGCCTCAAGATCGTATCCCGAGTCGACTAGATTCAGAAAAAGAATTGAAACAGATTCTCAACTCAACCCTTAAGAGAGGAGGTAAAGTACTAATCCCAGTTTTAGCTGTAGGGCGTGCGCAAGAATTATTGATTGTATTAGAAGAATATATTTCAAAAGGATTCATTGATAAAGTACCTATTTTCATTGATGGGTTGATAAGTGAAGCAACCGCAATACACACAGCAAATCCTGATTTTCTTAGTAGTGACTTACGAGAGAAAATCTTGCACCAAGGAAAAAATCCTTTTCTAAGTGATTACTTCGAAGTTGTTTCTGCTCAAGAAGAGCGATTAGACATTATAAAAGGAGGACCTTGTATAATAATGGCCACAAGTGGTATGCTTATCGGTGGACCTTCAGTTCAATACTTAAAAGGCCTCGCTGAAGATGCTAATAATTCCTTAATTTTCGTATCTTATCAAGTATCAGGAACTTTAGGGAATCGAATCCAACGTGGTTTCAGGGAATTTAACTATGTAGATGCTAAAGGTCGAACACAACTCGTAAGAATCAATTTAAAAATATTTACTCTAGAAGGATTTAGTGGTCACTCGTCTCGCAGTCAAATCTCACAATTTTTAAGAAGAATTCAACCAAGACCTAAAGTTGTAATTGTAAATCATGGAGAAGAGAGCAAATGCGTAAGCTTATCAACAATGATACACAAGAAATTAAGAAAGTCGACAAAGAGCCCAAAGAATCTTGAAACAATTCTACTCAGATAATACTTCTTTTGTTAATTATTTAAGAAACATCTCACAGTCTTCGAACAATTTGCGTTTAATTAATTTTTTTAAATAGTATTAATTAAATTTTTTAAACTAATGTTATGGTTATTGTTTTGAATTTTAAAAATGTTCAACTGAGAATAAAAAATCGGGCCACTACAATAGCAAGGCGCATTGCTCAAATTATCGCTTTTTTCTTGATTAATTACGTGATTCTGGAATTAATTTTTTCAATTAATCTTCTAAGTTTTGATAGTCTTGTAAAGGTCCTTCCTGTCTTGAACTCACCTAGAAATCCTGCTTCAACAGGAGCAGGTATTTTGGAATATATCTTTTATTCTTTGATTGAAGGAATTTTCCCATTATTTCTTATTGGAGTTTTGATATTGGTAATTCTGCTGACAAATCGGGTATTTTGTGGATGGATATGCCCAATTGGAACAATCCAGGATATTTGTGCTGGAATTCCAACGAAAAAAAGAAAATTCAAACCGAAAACCCATAATTCACTGTTAAAAATCAAGTATTTATTTGTAATACTTCTAATTATTCTCGTAATTCCATTAGCAGTTACAGAATCTACAAATCCGGCTTTTTACTTAGATTATAGGGCAAATTTAGGAGATTTTGGGGATAAACCATTAGGATATTTTTCTTTATCTGAATACATCTTCGTCTTTTTTCCTAATATAATAAAGGATATGATTGTAACTGGAAATTTAATGCCTTTATTCTCAAATTTATTATACATAATAATCTTTTTCTTTTATATTGCATTACTTGTGCTGTCGGTATGGTATCCAAGAATCTACTGCAGATATTTTTGCCCATTTGGAGCAGTTGCATCAACGATAGGTGAATATTCCTTCCTAAAACTCTCAAGAAATCCTGTTAGGTGTGTAGGACGCACAGAATGCGGAATCTGTGAAAAGGAATGTCCAAAACAAATCAGAATGTTAGATGAACCTTTTGAATTCTTTACTGGGAAAGGAGAATGTAATTATTGTTTGAAATGTAAGGAATTATGCCCCTATGATGCTATTGAGCCAAAATTTAAATAATCGTAAAAAGACTAGGATACGATTTCCCTTTTGTAGGATTAAAGCAAAACTTTCCGCCATATAAATTTAATTTGAACTGGGTTAAATCTAAATTGAATTAATTCTACTCTTATATTAAAAGAATAGTAGTTGCACTGATTATCACCATGGATAGAAAGACTACTGAACAATTACAAAATAGGATGAAGAGAGACGTGAATGTAGGAATTCATGGGATATTGGATTCTGAAGCTGAAAGATATGACAAAAATGAAAGCGAGGATATCAGACCTCCCTTCTTTCGAGATGTTGATCGTATTGTTCATTCCAAAGCCTTTAGTCGGTATATTGATAAATCCCAAGTATTTTTTGATGTTACTAATGCGAATATAACCCATAGATCATTACATGTGACTCTTGTCTCAAGAGTAAGTAGGCAGATAGGTCGAGTTTTAAGATTGAACACTGATTTAATAGAGGCAATAGCTCTGGGACATGATTTGGGACATTCTCCTTTTGGTCACCTAGGTGAAGAATTATTAAATGAAATTAGTGAAAAGTATAATATGGGGACGTTCAGTCATAATGCTCAGGGGATTCGATGGCTCTCTCATCTCGAGAAGAAGTTTCCTGAACAACCTGCTCAAGGACTTAATTTAACTCTCCAAGTATTAGATGGTATCCTTTGTCATGATGGTGAGGTGAATGAACAAAAATTGAAACCAATGAAACGAAATGGAAAAACTTGGGAAGATCATCTTAGAGAATACTCTGATTGTTTAAATGAAAATAGGATAAAGAGAATACCAATGTCTTATGAAGGAATCGCAGTTAGATTTGCTGATACTATTTCATATATTGGGAGAGATATTGAGGATGCAATCTTACTCAAACTGATTACTCGAAATGATATCCCGGAAACCTGTACCGTTGTACTAGGAGATACAAATGCGAGGATTATTAATACTTTAATAACTGATTTACTTAATTATAGTTTAGATAATGATGTAATTGGATATTCAGATGAAATTTTTCAAGCCTTAAAGGAATTAAAAGCATTCAATTATGCTACAATTTATAACCGGACTGATTTATTTAAGAAAAATCAGAATGACAGAACTTTTATCGATTTATTGAAAGATGAATTTGAATTGATTTTCATGAGATGTTTAAAGGACTTAGAAGAAGAAAATCATAATTCTCCCATCTTTAAAGATCATATAGAATATATAGATGATTCCGAATATACTACATACTTTAAACCTCTTAAAGATAACGGGCAATTAACATTGATCGTAAGAGATTATATAGCTGGGATGTCAGATAAGTATTTTAGTGAAACATATGAAAAATTCTTTAAGAGTTAAGAAATGTGATATTGGAATATCACATGCTATTTTAATAAAAAAGGGTGGATTACACCATAGGAGGAAATGTTAAGTAAAAAGTTCTTTCAGTTTACGGGGTTTTTCTTTTCAGTCACGGGGTTTAAAAATAGTTTTTGAAACTGATATCTTTTTGGATCCTCCAAATCTAATGTAATCCAATAATTATATGTATCATACTCCATAAAAATCTATCCTATTTGAAACGAAATTAAGAATTATAATCTACCTATATTTGAGAGGTTTTTCACTAGTCAGCATTAAATTATTATTAAATAGCAAATATTTTTTATAAAAATAAGATTATAATCCATAAAAAAATAACAAAAATAGCCCAGTGGTGTAGATTTGGGCATATTTAGTGCTCAATAGTAAAAAGGTCAAGCATCGGGGGCCCTGAACCCCTGGACCACGGTTCGAATCCGTGCTGGGCTATTCCTACTTTAACCTGATCGCTTTATTATGTGATAACCATATTGGGTTTTAATTGGTTGCGATATTTCGCCGATTTTCAATTTAACACAAGCGTTCCAAAATTCCTGTACCATGTCTCCCTTAGCAAACTCTCCTAAATTACCCCCCCTTTTTTTACTTGAACAATTTGAATAAGTTTGTGCAAGCTTCTCAAATTTATCTCCTGCCTCCAAATCTTCGACAATTTCCTGAGCTTTACTCAATTTATCTACTAAAATATGACTTGCTTTAATTTTGCCCCCCCGAATTGGATCCCCTGTTTTTCCAGAACCTTGATGCTTAGAGGCAGTCGTCTTTTTTTGTGGTCTTTTACCATATTTATTTTTACCCATAATCTCAACTCTTAGATTATTACAATAATTTTTTTAATTCCAGGTGGAATATTTCACAATGAGAAATCTTAATTAACTATAAGATACCTGAAATTAATTATCTCTTCAATACTGTTAAGTTCTACCACTAACTTTTGAAAATTTTGAAGCTTTCCTTCAAAAATCATGAATATAATATAACTTTGGCTAACGAAATTTTGACTCTTACTCACTATTTCATCTTTATAATCACTTTCAATCCGGTTTATCTTTTTCTGAATATTAGGATCATTTGGAGTGACTAGAATTATATTTCCTATAATACTCTTGGAGATTGGAGCAACTTCAGTTCCTATATCAATACTAGGAGCATCTACTGTGGACATTAGTCTTAATAATGCATCTCTAATTAGCTTCGATTTATTTTCGTACTGGTTCTTTGAGACTAATTTGTTAATGAACTTTTTAAGGCTTTCATTTATGCTAATTGATATGATAGGAATATTAAACACCTTTTTTTTCTATTATTAATAGATATTTTATTACCATATATATATTTTTTTTATATAAAAAATCACAACTTAATCGACCGGGCGATGACTGATTTGAAATTTTCAATATCATTTACCAACTTATCCGCATTTTCCTCGCTGATTTTGTCATCCTTGCCATATTTATTTAACTCAGTGAGCCAATATTCCATTCTCCCGAGGATTGCTTCATTATCCCCAATAATTTTTCTCACACGTACAAATGTATCATGTAATTTGTTCCTTATATTTTGAGCTTTCCATCTTAGCATACAGTAATCAGAAATTTCAGCTAGATTCTGGGTTATGGCCATGACATCAATAGTTTTTTCACGTTCCTCTGATTTAATCTTTCGAATTATATTTGTCTCTTCAAATAAAAGTTCAATGATTTTTGCAAGGAATCCTGTAAGTTGTCCTGGATTCCCACACCACACTCTAACTTCCAAAGACTGATTTGCCTCAGAAACATAAACTCTTGTAATAATTCTTCCACCTGTTACTTTTGCTTCAGAGCAATGCCAACTTTCTGCCTCATATTTTCCTTTTACATCCTTTCCCTCATGAGATGTTACCGTACTAACTTCAAATCTTTTTAATGTCCTAACTGCTGCTCTATAAGCTAGCCTCGGATCAAGATCGGCAATTAAAAAAGCACGAGCATCATTAGGTAAATCTTGGATTGAAATTTGTACATCTTCAATAGTGGAGAGGCAGGATACGACTAAAGGGCATTTGATTTGCACATCCTTTTTTCTTATATGAACAGTTTTTTTCACACCAGAAGCTGTTTTATAAATAACATCTCCACCAATTGATGATAATCCGCATTCCTTCGGCTCTAGATAAAAATCTACTCCTCTAGAATTATTAGCTTCTATAACGGGTATATTAATTAATGGTGTTTTTATTTTATATGATACTGGAACGTCGAGAATAACTTTAACTGAATTAATTGCCATATTAGTCTTATTTCGGACAGCCACTTTGAAATGTAATTGCCCTCCAACAAAATCATAATCCCGCACGATTTCAATTTTACCTTTCTCAGAAGGTTCGACAGTTGTTTTTGGTTGTGGGGTGGAGATTGCGTCCTTAGGAACGCTGTAGGCTGTAAATTGTCGTTTAGCCATATCAATATATCCATCTATATCCCCTCTACTAATTATTACTGCTAGGTTCTCTTCAATACTTGATTCTGTCACTCCTAACCTGTTTGAGAGTTCTCTTAAAGGCATAGTTCTATATGCTCGTGCAAGTTCTTTAATTTTCGTCTCTAAATGCTTATTGGTCATGAATTCTCTTCTTTGCGTGAATATCCCCTTTATTTTCCCAGTTTTAATTAATTCATGAAGACTTTTTCTAGCAAGTTCCACTGCGATTTTGAGTTTTACAGCAAGCTTATTAAGCTCAAATAAACCTGTCTCTTTAGAATATGCTTTAATCTCATTATAAATTTGATCAGCTGTAATAATTTCATTTCCTCTATCAGCAAAAAACCCATTAATTTCATTAGCTCTCATTAGATTAACGCAAAACGACTTTACAAGCTCCTTTGGAAGTCCGAATTTTTTAGCGAGTGAATCTAATGAAATCCGACCTTTTTTGTTAATTTCCTCTATAATATGGTCTAAAATATATTTTTGTGTGTAATAGAACTTTTTATCTTTGGAAAATGATCCTTTTATTTGGAATTTATTGATTAATTTATAAATCACTTTTAGAGCAACATCTGAACTCATATCTAAAGTAGCCCCGAAATCTTCTACAATTATTATTCCTTCATCTTTAAACTTCGAGAGTAGATTTTCCCTCATTTCTGCTGAGATATAATAAAACATTTGGTTTTTTTGGTCAATTATTCCATAAATTCTTTCTTCCTCTATGTATTTATTTATAAATTTGATTGTTTGCTCAGTAGATATGTTAAATGAATTCATAATTGTTGAAAAATTAATAAGGGGCGCTCTCTTTAGCAAATCTATAAAACACTTAGGACATACTTCCTTTCCAATGATATGCCTTAATTTTTTGTTGCACAGAATAAATTTATTTCCTTTAATAAGATTGTATCTTAGAGCTTCTCTTGCTAGTTTTTCTTTTGAGGGAAAAAATAGGCCTGGTGTTTTTAAATAAGAGTTCCATGATTCTGGACATTGAGGATTAGTGCATTCTAGATAATATTGACCAGAAGATAGTCGTTCCAATCTTAAAGGATGTTTATCAATAGGACATTCACTATTCTCAATCACAGTGCATTTAAAATTTCTTTCGACCGCTTTAGCTTTCGAATAAATTAGATTATGTTTTCGGCATTCATGAATTTCCGTTGTAGCTACATGATTTATACAAAAGCTAGATTTACACTTTTCACAAGTAAAATCGATATTTTGACTTTCACAGAATAAGCATGTCATATTTTTAATCCTTTTGAATATATGAAATCGATTATAATTATAATAAAATTACAACTTAAAATATTTTAATAGACCAAATTTTAGTTGACCCAATTTATAGAACAATTTAGAGGTAATTAACTTTTTCATTAAGTTCTATAGATGTTAACAATCATAGTTTTTTAGAATCTCATCAAAATGAAACTTCGGGAAACACTCGAATACGCAGAAAAGATAATATCATAACAATCGTGTTAAAAACGATTATTATTATGATCATGATAATTAGCACAAGATGTGTTTTAGATTTTCTTGTCCTCATTATTTGAGATGTCCCATGTTTAGCTAACGCTAAAGGGAATAATCCTATGAACGTACCAAGAGAAAAATAGATCACAATAAAAATCCCATCCAAGAAAGCTAGACCTCCTCTTAAAGAGTTTGTTAAACATTGACTATATATGAATAATTCAAAAATACATGGTGCAAAACCAGCTAATACTCCAAAGATATAAGGAGTTTTCTTCTTTTCCCAGTCAAATTGAAAAATTTCATCTTTAGGTTTAGAGTGAGGCATGTATCCCCTTCTTGTAATATAGAACAATAGAATAATTCCAGCAAACATTGAAGTAATTGCGCCGAAAAAATTAATGGTAAATGAATCAGGGATTAGGGAAGGAATAATTAGTTTAGGGATAAAACTGATAATTACTGTAGATACCGCGATGATTAAATTAGAAGACATTAATCCTAATCCATATACCATCAGTATAAAAATACTTCTTTTTGGTGATTTAGAAATCCCGAAAGACCAAAAGAAGAATATTGCTTTATCCTCACAAGGTATGGCAGTATGGAGTATCCCTAAAGTAAATGATGGAACAAATGCTACCAATAAGGGGGGTAAATAAAACTCGAATAGCATCTTCACTCGTTTATTGAATTTCTATTTTTGATCTCAATTTAATTTTCGGTCTTCTTGAATTATATTTTACTCATTATATATAGAATTTGTGATTATCGAATAAGGTATTCTTTGTTCATAAAACGCCCTTCCAATCACAACCCCCTTGACACCAATGGCTTTTAAATTTTGAAGATCCTCGATATTTCTCACACCGCCTGCGACAAATATCTGGGCTTCTTTAACAGTTTCTTTCAATCTCTTAATATTTATAAAGTCGGGTCCAGATAAGGTTCCATCTGCTTCAATAGAAGAAAATAAAATATATTTTGCTCCAAGTTTTATAACTTTTTGAGTATAAATTAATGGATCTTCACCAGTTTGTTTGGTCCATCCATGTGTTGCAATTTTTCCCCCTTCATAATCCATCGCAATGATAAAATGCTCACTACCAACTTTTTCAGCCAAAATTGGAATTATTTCTGGATTTGTTATTGCTAGAGTACCGAAAATAACTCTATCTACCCCGTTTTCGTATAAATCAATGATCCTTTCAAGAGTTCGTATTCCACCTCCTATCTGAAGTTGTACCTTAGATTTTGAATTCTCAATCATACTCAGTAACAATTCTTTATTCCTATCTGATCCCCAAGCTCCATCCAAATCTATGATATGTAAACGTTTAGCACCATGGTCAATCCAAAAACTTAGTGCCTTCAGTGGATCTTCAAAATATATTTTTTCAGATCCTTTTTTACCCCTATAAAGTCTCACACATTTGCCTTCACTCAGATCTATAGCAGGGATTATTTCCATTTTAGGTCAATTGTTCTGTTCTTTATTATTCTTTTCTGTAATACAATATTTGCTTAAACCATAAAAAGATAAGATCAGAAATATAGTACTTGCGAAGTTGAACGGGAAAAAATCCTTTATTAGAAAAAATAATCCCATAAATGCTAAATCAAAGAAATAAAAGAAGAAAAGGCTAGGTTTAATAGATTTTTTCGATATTTGAGAACTTCTCGGTAAATTAAATAAAACAATCGTAAGTAGGGGTATCAGATTAAGAAGATGGTGATCCCATGAATCAAAATATGTTAGAAACATTATTAAAATTCCAAATGTGTAGCCGTAAAGTAGAGGATATTGAATTGATCTTCTAAACATGTAAACTAAAAATCCTATAATACTAATAATAAGAACTATACTTAGAAATATTTGAAAAATCGGGATGCTCTCTTGAGGTATATTAATAAATAGTAAAAGGTTGGAGATAAGCTTAGTAATACTAAATGAGTGGTTGGAAATAATGGTATCCGACCCTGTGAAATTCTTAGTTAAAAATCCTGTAAGTAATTCTGGATACATTACGAACATGATTATGTTTGATAATAAGGGAAGAATTACCCCAACTACCCTAGTAATGCTCCTACGAAACTGAAATTCTATTTTTTTTTGCTCAAAATCATACCTCATTATAATTAAAAAGGGAATCATAAAGATTGTAGTTGGTTTTAGAATAATACTTAAACCTAGGATAATGCCCCCCATTAAATCCCATTTCATCCCTTCTTTAACAATGAAGATATAAAGAGAAATTAATATAAGGAGAGTTATGTATAAATTAATTTGACCTAAAATATAATTAAATACCTGGGGTACACTGATTAAATATAAACAAATATACAAAATTACTCTAGTGTTATCTTTCTCATAGTCATCTCTTCTTACTAATATAATGATTTTATAGAGGATCCAAGAAATTAGTATATTTAAAATTAAATTTATTATATTAAAGAAGATAAATCCTATCTCAAATCCCATAAGGTAGAAGGGGACAAAATATAGTGAAGATATTGGTAGGTATCTGAAAGGCCAATTATATGTTGTTGTATAAAGAACTCTAATATCAGTTAAAACTACTTCTCCAACTTTATAATAAACCCTAAAATCATTTTGATTAGGAAACAAAAGGAGTGTTAATATAATGGAAATTAAGAAATATAATCCATGTAAAATGAGAGTATATCTAAATATTTTTTGTTTCCAGAGCTCCTTAAACCTTGTTCTTAACTTATCCCATAAATGTGAACTTATCATTTTTTTATCTTCGAGAGAAATGCAGTTAATTTTCTATTTCTTTTAATGTAATAGGTTACTCCAATAATAAAAATTATAATTAAACCAATTAGTGTAGGAATCACATAAAAAGGGAGATAATCTAATGCGATATCAATAATTACCTTATTTCCTTTACTATAGAGTTTATATGAGCTTAATATTCCACGATCGTTATAAAACGCTATAATAGTTATATCTTTATTTGGATAACCTGGTGAAAAATTATCTTTAAGGATATTAATGTTTATAGTTGGTAAAACTCGGTTGTCCACATCATAGATTGTATTTAATTTAAGTGCCCCCATATACTCTCCTACGGGTATAGGAAACCAGAAGGATATAAAAGAGTATTTATAAAGTGTACTCATATCGCCAGAAAAATCTTCTGGATTCGAAGGAAAAATGATTTGAGAAAGGTTATCCCTACTACCCCAATCTGTTTTTAAATTCCAATACCAAATATCAAACTTAATCCTCTTAATTGTTTCATTACTCAAGGTAGAAGTGATATTCCATTTCATCCTTGATCCTACACTTAAATTCGTAAGGACTCCACTTTTATCCCATTCAGATCCAAATATATTATTTAATTCTACTTTATTACAGACATTACAATTCCAAATTAATTGATTATTTGGGCTTACTCCAATCTGATAACTAACGCTCGCCACGCTTGTTGTTAAGCTACCAACAAAAATGAAGGAAATGAGAAATAATAGCTTAATATTGCGAATTTTCAATCCTGAATCCTCCCAGAATTTCTTTTTATGCAATATTTCAAAAGACCGTAGAGTACTACTACTAAAAAGATTGTTGCTTCGAAATTAAAAGGAAATACAGGATAAATAAGATACCAAACGCCTACAAACGCTAAATCGAAGAAATTGAAGAAAAATAAACTTGGTTTAATTGAATTAGTTATTTCTGAATTCCTTGGTAAATTAAACAATATGATAATCAAAATTGGGATTAAATTTAAGAGATGGTGATCCCATGAATCATAATACACTAGCAGCATAATAATAATTCCAAACGCATACCCATAAAGTATTGAATCAGTATCAAATCTTCTTATAATATAACCGACAAATCCCAATCCCCCTACAATAATTGTCACACCCAAGAGGATAAAGAGTTGATTAAAAGCAATGTTATAAAAATAACAAAAATTAGTTATAAGCTTAGAAATGCTGAAAGAAAAATTTAAAGCAACAGGATTACTTCCTGTGAAGTTCGTATCTAAAAATCCCCCCCATAGTGATGGATACATGCCAAATACAATAAAATTTAATAAAAGAGGAATCATAACTCCAGTAAATCGTATCAGAGTTCTTGATATGTCAATTTTTAGGCTTTTCTTTTTAATATCAATATTAGCTATTACTAAGAAAGGAATGAGGAAAAACGCTGTTGGTTTTATTATAATACTTATTCCTAAAATTATACTCCCAAATAATTGCCATTTGATCGATTTATATTTTAGAAAAATGAATAGGGACATCAAAATAAAGAGAGTGATATAGAGATTTATTTGCCCGTAAATGTAATTCAGAATATGTGGTAATCCCATCAAGTAAATACATATATATACAATAACCCTTTTATCGTCTTTTTCATGGGCCTTATTCTTAATTAGTGCTATAACTTTGTAGAGAACTAAGGAAATCAAGAAATTTAGAACTAAGTTTAGAATTGAGAATAAAACAAATGCAGCCTTAAAATTAAAGAATGAAAAGGGGATAAAAAAAACAGCAGACAAAGGAAAATATCTAAAATCCCATAAATAGCTAGTTTGATTATATAGATTCTCAATATCATTTATAAAAATGTCTCCCACTTCATAAAAGATGAGGAAATCATTTTTCTCTTGAAAAAATAAGAAAAACAGAACAATTGAGAGGAAAAAATAGAATGAGTGTAAAGCAATTGCAAATCGAAATATCTTTTGTTCCCAAAGGTGTTTTGAAATAGTTGTTACTTTCGATTTAAAACTCATTAACTACGTAACCAATTTTATTTTAACTCTAAATTCTTAAATTAAGTTACTTAATTAAATTTTATAAAAAATCACCAAGCGAGAAATTAAATATGGCTATCTTGTCTAAAACACCTAAAAAAACAACGTTCGGAATAATAGTTGGGAATCGAGATGTATTTCCGGATCATTTAGCGAAAAAAGGACGACTTGAAATCATTGAAACTATGCAAGAATTAGGTTATGATTACATTGTACTAAAGGAAAATGATACACAATTCGGTGCCGTAGAAACCTATGAAGATGCTAAAACTTGCGCCTCTTTATTTATATCAAACCGGGAAAAAATTGATGGAGTATTAGTAATATTACCTAATTTTGGGGATGAAAAAGGAATTGCTAACACCCTTAAACTAGCAAATCTGAACGTTCCAGTTTTAATTCATGCTTCTTCTGATGACCTTACCAAAATGGATAGACCAAATCGGAGAGATGCATTTTGTGGGAAAATTTCAGTTACTAGCGTACTATATCAATATGGGATCCCATTTACTCTAACAGAACAGCACACCTGTTCAATCCAATCGGATATATTTAAAAAAGATCTCAGAAGATTTGAAAAGATCTGTAGAGTCGTAAACACGCTAAGAAAAACTAGATTAGGCCAAATTGGTACCAGACCTAATGCGTTTGAGACAGTAAGGTATAGTGAAAAGATCCTTGAAATCAATGGCATAAGTGTGGAGCCTATAGATTTATCTGAAATTTTCGGGTTTATTGAAAAATTAGATGATAATGAACCTAAAGTAAAAGAAAAAATCGAGTTTATCAGAGAGTACACAGCAACCAAATCATTTCCCCCAGATGGTCTATTGAAACTAGCTAAATTGGCTGTTGTTGTTGAAGAATGGGTATCTGAGAATGATTTGGATGGATTTGCTTTTCAATGTTGGCCATCTATCCAAGATAACTTCGGAATTGTACCTTGTGCCGTTCTTAGTATGTTTAGTGAAGGATTGGTTCCTGCTGCATGTGAAGTTGACATTTCAGGGTTAATAGGGATGCTAATTTTACAAACTGCTTCTGGAACTCCCTCTGCGATACTTGATTGGAATAATAATTATGGTAATGATCTAGATAAAATGGTGCTGTTTCATTGTAGCAATCTACCTGCATCATTTTTTAAAGATACTGAAATGACAGTTCACCCAATAATCTCTGATCTTAAAGGAGATGAGGCTAGTTTTGGTGCAATTCAGGGACGAATTAAACCGAAACCTTGTACTCTACTTAGAATTGAAACTGATGATATATTTGGAGAAATAAAAGCGATTTTGGCGGAAGGGACTTATACTGAAGATGAATTGAACACTTTCGGGGGGTATGGAGTAGTGCAAATCCCAAATTTGCAAAGACTATTAAAAACTATATGCTTAGGTGGATTTGCTCATCATGTGGCAGTATCCTTAAGTGAAGTAGGGGATATTGTTCATGAAGCCCTTTCTTATCTAGGATATACCATTAGCTTCCATAATAGGGAATCCTAATTTCAATTTTTTTTTCTTTTTATTTTTAGATCTTTTTGGAAAAATCCAGATTCAACTACTTTTTTCTTCTCTTCCTCTAGATGAGCTAAAATCTTGAATGGAATGGGAGGAGAAATGTTTTTAAGATAACTCATCAGACGTTTTCGAGTTAAGTATATAGAAAACTTTGAAATATCGGATCCAATCCACCTCCTTTTTAATTTTTCAGCAGTTAGGAGTGTAGTTCCAGAACCACAGAAAAAATCTCCAATTAAATCACCTCGATTCGATCCGAGTTTTATAATTCTTTCAAGTAGTAAGTGATGTTTTTGAGTAGGAAATCCTGTCCATTCTTTAGAAGCTGGTTGCAAGCAAGGGATCTTCCAAACATCATCAACTTTTTTATCATAAACAGTTCGATATTTTACATGTCCTTTCTCGTCTTTTAAGTTCTTTAGAACACCATCAACGTTGACTCTCATCAATTGTTTTCTAGGTTTTTTACGAGGTTCTCTAATTTCATTAAATGTATATTGATTTGACTTAGAATACACTAATATATTATCGTGGGCTCTCGGTAGATTTCTCTTTCCTGCTGAATATTTGTTGTAATAATACCATACAATGTTATTGATAAATCTTCGTTCTCCAAAGACTTCATCCAAAATTAGTTTAATATAATGACTTGCATGCCAATCTAGATGAATAAATAGTAAACCTGAATCTGATAACACTTGGTTAAATAATTGAATTCTTTCATAGAGCATTTGTAAATATGAGTCTAAGTCATTTTGCCAATTATCAAAATAGGCAATAGAATCCGATTCCTTATCTTGTTCATAAATCTTTATCTTATAATTAGTTCCTGAAAAAAAAGGTGGGTCTACATAGATCAGATCTATTTTATTTGTAAAATTATTTAGGAGATAACATAAAACTTCAAAATTATCTCCCCAAAACAACTTATTTACCCAACCTTTAGAAGTAACGAGATTTGGCTTTTCCTCGGTGTTATTATTCAGAATAGAACTAAAAAAAGTGGAATATTTTTTGTTAAGAGCTTCAAATTTTCCAGAAATATCTATTTTACCTTTCCATACTAAATTTACCATTCTAAATGCTCTTAACTAAAAGTAAAATTTATTTATTAAGTAAATCTTCAAATTCCTTATCAGATAAGAATCCTTTATGCCCCATTATACTTTTAATTTCTTCTATTAATTGAGGTGCACCCTCAGATTCAGCGATGGTCCCCTCTAGCGTTTCGATTTTTTGTTTTAAGCTTTTTATTTCTTTTGCTTGTTCGTCTTTTTCATCCTTCAAACTCTCGATCTCTACAAATTTCTCCGAATCAGCTGATTCTAATTTCTTTTTCAGTTCAGAAATTCTTGTATTAAGATCGGTAATTTCAGTTGTAAAACCAGCAATTTCAGTTTCTTTTTGCTGGAATTCATCTTTAAGACTTGCTTCTTCTTTTTCTTTAATGTCAATCTTAATATTAAATTCCTTTTGATCATCTTCTAATTCTTTTATTTTGGCATCACTATCTGAGAGTTTTTTTTCTAATTCTGCCTTAATTGTTCTTAATTTATTCATTTCAGCATCAGCATATAGTTTTTCTTCTCTTAATCTCTCATAGCTTTTTTGCAGTGAGGATGAATCTTTTGTGAGTTCTCCTAATCTACTTGAACTTGCTGTGAGTTCTTCCTTTGTCGTTTTTAATTCTCCTTCTGTTCTTTCTAAATCCTTTGTTTTCTGAGAAAGATGTTTTTCCAAATTATTGATTTTTGATCTTAAATCTAATAATACCTTACCCTCAACAGCCAATTTTTTTTCTGGTTTTGATTCTGCTTTTTCCCAGTCAATTGAAATTGTTTTTCACCACATGCATATTTAAAGTTTAAAATAATTGCTCTATATTTATTGTCTTAAAATTGATTATATTTAAATTTTATATCCAACGGATTAAAAGTTCGCGGTTTATGAAAAACTGGTTTTATTCTATTTCATCTAATAAAAGCTCGAGTTCTTTATCAGATAAAAAGCCCTTAATGTGCATTAATTCCTTTATTTTTGCTATAACCCTTAAAGCATTTATGGCTGTAGCCATTTTTGCCTCAAATGATTCAGATTTTTTAATTTGAACATTCATCTTTTCTCTTTCTACTTTTAAATTCTTTTGAAGGAATTTTATTTCTTTATCTCGTTGCTCTAATTTACTCTTTATGTTTTGTATATCTTTATCCTTATCTAGTGATTCTTTCGCTTTTTTCAACATTTCTTCTTCCTTAATTTGAATTTCTTTTTCTTTTACTAAGATTTTCGATTCAAATTGTTCAGTATTTGTAGTTGCAGCTTTTAATTGATTCTCAAGCGTTAATATTTTTTCCATAGATTCATTAAATTTTGTCTTTAATTCTGAATTAGCAGCACTTAATTTAGTTACTTCTATTTCAGCATGTAATTTCTCTTCTTTTATTTTATCAAGTGATTTACGGGCTGATGACTTCTTTTCAGTAAGTTGTATTAAAGATTTTTCACGTCCAACTAGTTTTTCTTTTGTTCTCTTAAGATCTTCCATAACCTGATTTAATTCTTGTTTTAAATTTA
>Ga0209536_100000609_pt1 | contig 57847 bp, 42 predicted proteins | sample DeeMarSeWOR28_12_FD_187461 | JGI IMG/M metagenome (GOLD analysis project Ga0209536, IMG submission 187461) | Marine sediment microbial communities from White Oak River estuary, North Carolina - WOR-2-8_12 (SPAdes) (version 2) | ecosystem: Environmental > Aquatic > Marine > Intertidal zone >... | reverse complement strand
TGTGGCGGGTCTCTCTCAGACAGGAGTGGCTTGGGCGACCTGATCACGTTTCTTCCCCTCGTATGAACGAAAGAGATCTCCCCAGTGGGTGTTGTTCTTCCATGCAGTGAATACCCTTCGATCGCGCAGTGGCCACCGGTAGTAGTCATGGTACGCCTCAGAACCGAGTATGAAGAGGTGGACCATCGGAGTCCGGAAGAAGAGCTTCTGTAAACCCTTGAGAGGTCCAAACCAGGCGAGGTTTCCGAAAAGACTGACCCCGTTGTTGCCAACGGCAAACCCCCACGATTCCCCGGAAATATCATCCCCCACGACCTCGATCTCGCGGGGGTCGCCGACGCCGAGCCCGTCCTCGTGCGCGACCGCGATGAACTCCAGTGAGAGGGGGTCGAAACCCATCATCTTTGCCCCGACCGCATCGATGGCGACCTGGTCTGCACTGGCGAGGATGTAGTCCTTCACCACGGGGACCATGGTGCGCGGTCCCGGTCCGTTGCCTGCGGTGGTTCCGTCCATCACCGCAAAGATGCCGGGATGAATCTCCTTCTGAATTGCAAGCAGATCTACGAGTGTCCTATGAATCCACGAATGCGTGTAGTGGCGTTTCGTGTTGAGGAGCCCTCCGAAGGCATTCTTCATCGCCCCCGTTGTCGTTGTGTAGATGTGGCACTTCAGTGTTGGGAGATGGATGATATTCTTACCGATGAAGTAGTCAGGTATGGTGATCCCCTCAGGGTAGATTCTGTCAAGCACGTGCATCTTCGCCGTCGGCCTGTACGGTATCCAGGTCATATCCTCATCTTTGAAGTTGAAGAGAACGGGGATCTCATGCTCTTGAAAGATCGGCACGTAGCTGTTGAGATCCTCTCCCTTGAACGCATCGGTCACCACAGTCTTGTTCTGCACGCAGATCAGATCGTCGAAACCGGCCCTCCTCAGCGCAAGGATCGTTCCCTCCAGCTGCCAGGGGGTAGTGTTCGCACCCGGAAAGGGAAAGTGCCAGGAGATGTTGTCCTTCAGAATCGTGGTTGTTCCCTTCTGCAGTGCCGGCCCCATCCCGGCAAGATCAGCGAGGCGCGCGTAATCGTCCAGGACGGTGTTCGGATGCGTTTTGAGAACAGCAACTCGTGATTTCGCCATGAGAGGTGACATCCTTCAGATGTTGGGGTTCTTGAGCCGATGCACGCTGCCTCCCGGCTCAGAAGACTGCAAGCTCCTCGTGGGTGCCAAACACATGTGTCAGCGTCTCGCACATTTCCCCCAACGTGACATAGGAACGGGCGCATGCCAGGAGTGGCGGCATGAGATTCCGCCCTTCGGTGGCTGCCGACTCGAGGCCCTGTAAATGTCGTTCCACATCTGACCCGCTGCGGGACTGCCGCACTTCAGCGATCCTCTCCCGCTGCCTTGCTTCAACCTCGGGGGGGATTTCAAGAATCGGGATCGTGACCTCCTCGTTCTCGTCCACGAACTCGTTGACGCCGACGATGGTCTTCTCTCCAGCGTCGAGTTCTCTCTGGTAGCGGTAGGCGGCGTCCGCAATTTCCCGCTGAAAAAATCCCTGCTCGATTGCTGGAATGACGCCGCCGAGCGCATCGATTCTTTCGAAGTATGCTTCGGCACCCTGTTCGAGTCTGTTTGTCAATGCTTCAACGAAGTAGCTTCCTCCGAGCGGATCGATGGTGTTTGTCACTCCTGTTTCATGGGCGATGATTTGTTGAGTCCGGAGCGCGATCTTCACCGCCTTTTCCGACGGGAGCGCAAGTGTCTCGTCCATCGAATTCGTGTGGAGCGACTGCGTGCCGCCTAGGACACCTGCCAGAGCCTGAAAAGCGGTGCGAACAATGTTGTTTTCCGGCTGCTGGGCTGTGAGGGTGCAACCGGCCGTCTGCGTGTGGAACCGGAGTGTCATGGACTTGGGGTTCCTCGCCCCGTACGTGATCTTCATGCGCTTCGCCCAGATTCGTCGTGCGGCTCTGAACTTCGCAACCTCCTCGAAGAAATCTAGGTGAGAATTGAAAAAGAAAGAAATACGCGGGGCAAACTCGTCCACCTCCATTCCCCGTTCGAGGCACGCCTCAACATAGGCAAAACCGTTGGCAAGCGTGAAGGCGAGTTCTTGAATTGCGGTGGAGCCCGCCTCCCGGATGTGATAGCCGCTCACGGAGATCGGATTCCATTGCGGCATTTCCCGAGTGCAGTACTCGATCATGTCCGTGACGATCCGCATGGAAGGTCGCGGAGGGTAGATCCATTCCTTCTGGGCAATGTACTCCTTCAGAATATCTGCCTGGATCGTGCCACGGAGTTCCGTGGGGCGAGCCTTCTGCTTCTCTCCGACAACAACGTACATTGCCAGCAGCATCGCCGCAGGTGCGTTGATCGTCATCGAGGTTGAGATGTCTCTCAACGGGATGCCTTTGAAGAGAATCTCCATATCCGCAAGAGAGCTGATGGAAACCCCGCAGATGCCGACTTCACCCTTGGAGAGGGGATCATCGGAGTCGTGTCCCATCAACGTGGGGAGGTCGAAGGCAACCGAGAGGCCGTCTTGCCCGTGGTCAAGGAGGTAGTGGTAACGCTGGTTGGTGTCTTCCGGGGTGCCAAATCCGGCGAACTGACGCATGGTCCAGAGCCTGCCCCGGTACATCGTGGCGTGAATCCCACGGGTGTAGGGATACTCCCCGGGGAACCCGAGGTTTTCAAGGAACTGCTCCTGCTGCACATCGTCTGGTGTATAGAGCGCCTCGATCTGCTCGCCGCTCACCGTCGTGAACTTCACCGGCCGCAGGGAACCGGTGTCGTGTGTCCTGGCAGACCACGCGGCTTTGCGGGACTTCAGATCGTCGCTGGACATCATGCTCATGAGCTCCCCCTGGGTGCATTCATGCTTGTGAAAGGACATTACCAGCATCCTAAAGTAAAAAAAACGGAAGGAATCTCCAAACGGCGAGGGTCAGACTTCATGTGGGTGAGGATGCAGCTCACTTTCGGCCGAATCGGCGGTCGAGTTCCTCGACCGGTATGCGCAGGAGGACCGGACGTCCGTGTGGACAAACATATGGCATCCGCGCAGCGGAGAGTTGACGAAGCAGTTCCCTCATTTCTTCCTCGGTAAGCCTGTCTCCAGCCTTGACCGCGGCCCTGCAGGCGAAGGACTTCAGAAGGTTGTCGCGCCCTGTGAGGGGTGATGCGCGCTGGTATTCCCTGTAGAGCGCCAGCATCTCCCTCACGAGATGTTCCACATCACTTGCTTTCACATCCCCCGGCATCCCATTGACTGCGATTGTGTTTCTGCCAAATGGTGCTATATCGAATCCCATCTGTTCGAGATCGGGGAGCAGCTCCATCAGCAGGGAGTGCTCGGCAGGGTTGAGCTGGATGGTTGCAGGAAACATGAGTTGTTGAGAATCGCGCGTGCCGGCATTCAGGCGGATCACCGCCTGTTCGTAGAGAACCCGTTCATGCGCCACGTGCTGGTCAACGACCACCAGCCCCCCCTCGGAACGACAGAGGATGTACCTCTCGTGCAGCTGCCACACCGACTGCCCCATGGTTGCCGGATCGAGCAAGCCGGGAAGGAGAGTCGCCTCATCGGACCGGTCCCCTCCTTCTCTTCCCTCCTGCTGGTTGAGGAGCTCCCCGGCAATGCTCGTTCCATCCGATCGCCCGCTCCGTGGGATTTCGTCACTCGGCGAGTCGACAATCCAGGGGGCTGTTCTCTCGTGCTGGCGTGAGGTGAAGCGAAGCCGGACGGAGCCGTCAGGCAGTTGTCCGCTTCCCAGTGAGAGTGCGGGAATGCCTCCGGCCCGGGCCAGGGCATCCCGGACGACGCGTGTGATCAGGCGGTAGATTCCCTGTTCATCTTGGAACTTGGCCTCCAGCTTTGCAGGGTGGACGTTCACATCAACCTGTTGCGGATCCAATTCGAGGAAGACAACCGTAAAGGGATAGGTCCCCTTCTCAAGCAGGTGTTCGTAGGCGGAGTAGACCGCATGGTTGATGGTACGGTTGAGGATGTACCTTCCATTCAGGAACAGAAACTGGTGCGACCGGCTCTTCTGGCCGAACGTGGGCTTTCCGACGTACCCCCATACCCTCACCGTTTCCGATCGCTCGTCGATCGGTATGAGCTGCTCGCAGCGTCTTTCACCGAACAGATCGAGAAGACGCTCCTGCGGCGTCCCTGGGCGCAGGCGGAAGATCTCCTCCTTCTCGTTCGTGAAGTGGAAGGCGATCTCGGGATGGCTGAGGGCGACCTGTTGCATGACGTCGTAGACATGCCGGAACTCCGTTTGAGGGCTCTTGAGGAACTTCCTTCGGGCCGGCACATTGAAGAAGAGATGTTGTACCGTAACAGTGGTCCCGGTCGCACGTTCTTCCCGGGAGGTCGACGAGGAATCCCCGCGGATGCGGACCTCTGTTGCGGTCTCGTCTTCCTCACGACGGGTAGTGAGCGTCACGTGTGAGACAGCGGCTATGGAGGCGAGCGCTTCGCCCCGAAATCCAAAGGTCCTGATCTGCTCGAGGTCTTCGACGCTCAGGATCTTGCTCGTCGCATGCCGCTGGAAGGCGGCACACGCATCGGTCTCGTCCATTCCGGTTCCATCGTCACTCACCTGTATGTAGGCCCCTCCCCCGCCTTTGATCGTGACGACAATCTCGCGCGCTCCCGCATCGAGTGCGTTCTCCACGAGCTCTTTCACGACGGAGGCCGGACGCTGGATGACCTCTCCGGCAGCGATCTGGTTGGCGAGGTGTTCCGGCAGGATGGTGATCCGACGATGGGGTCTCACTGTCTTGTTTTCTTTCATGACGTTTCGAAGAGCGCATCCACGAAAACGGTCGGCTCGAAGGGCTGGAGATCATCGATTTTTTCTCCGACGCCGACGAAGCGGACGGGGAGGTTCATCTCTCTGCTGATGGCCAGGACAATGCCTCCCTTTGCGGTTCCGTCCAGCTTCGTGACAACCAGTCCGGTGATCCCCACTGCGGCGTGGAACTGCTTCGCCTGCTGGAGTCCGTTCTGTCCCGTCGAGGCGTCAATGACGAGGAGCACTTCGTGAGGGGCGTCTGCCGCGTGCTTTGCGATGACACGTTTGATTTTCTTCAGCTCCTCCATGAGGTTGACCTTCGTGTGGAGCCTCCCCGCCGTGTCGATGATGACGACGTCTGCCGACTGCGCGGAAGCAGAGGCGACCGCATCGTACGCTACGGCGGCCGGGGCCGAGCCCCGCGCCTGCTGAATGATCGTCGCGCCCGCACGCTCCGTCCAGATTGCGAGCTGCTCGCTTGCAGCTGCGCGAAACGTGTCGGCGGCTCCGATGTAGACTTTCTTGTTCCGTTGCACATACTGGTGGGCGAGCTTGCCGATCGTCGTGGTCTTCCCCGCACCGTTGATTCCGACAACGACAATCACATACGGACGCGCGGGACGCAGATCGTAGGGGTCACCGTCCTCCGTTGCAGGGGCAGCTGCAAACTGTCTCTTGATTTCATTCTTCAGCAATGCGTCGAGTTCGGACGTGCTGGTGTAGCCCTCCTGCTTGACACGGCGACGGATGCTTTCGATGACATCCAGACTGACACCCGCTCCCACATCCGCGCTGACGAGGATCTCCTCAAGCTGGTCAATGGTCTCGTCATCCAGAGAGGTCCGTGCCTTTACGAGACGCGTGACTCTGTCAAGCAGGCCGGTGCGTGTCTTTTCCAGTCCGTCCCTGAGCTTGCGCAGCCCGATGTCGTTGAGGAGTCCCATGCTGTTATCCAGCCTCCGAGCGGAAGACCTCCACGAAGCGCCGCACGTAGAGGGCGAGTGAGACCGCCAGCATGATGAGAGTCGCTCCCATGAGGACATTCTGCAGCATCGGCGCCACCTCCAGCACCGCCAGGAAGAGCGTCACCGATATGACCCCTACGGCCCATTTACCCACGAGATTTGATGGCAGGACTCTCCCCGTGCGCGCTCGCACGACGAGCCCCCCGCCGAAGATGAGAAGATCTCTCAGGAGGATTGTCGCGACGAACCATACGGGAAGGCGTCCGAGGGAAAGGAGGACGAGGCCGGCAACGGCGACGCCGATTTTGTCGGCAAGAGGATCCAGGATCCTCCCCCATTCTGTTTCCTGGTGGTACCGACGTGCAACGTATCCGTCGAGCTTGTCTGTAAGAGCGCCCACACCCAGCACCACGCATCCCCATATGTTGGCTGACGGGATCGAGGAGAGCATGAGTGCGGCAAACGGAATGGCAAGGAGGATGCGAAAGATGCTCAGAAGGTTGGAGAGCGTCAGAAAATCACGCTTCATTCTCTTCCTTGGAATGCTGGGAATCGATGGCCACCGGGTAGCGGCCGCTGAAACAGGCGGTACAGTAGTTCTGTCCCTCTTCATCCGGAGCCGAGGCCAGCAGGTCCTCGATCGAGAGGTAACCGAGACTATCGACACCAAGCTCCTTCCCGATCCGTTCGACGTCCCCTTCGCACTGGTTTGCGATGAGTTCGCTCGGCGTGGGAAAATCCATCCCGTAGTAGCAGGGGTGGGTGATGGGTGGAGAGGAAACCCGGAAGTGTACCTCTTTGGGGCCTGCCTGCCGCACCAGCTGCACGAGCTGCTTTGAGGTTGTGCCTCGGACAATCGAATCGTCTACGATGACGACCACGCGGTCCTGCAGGACGCCCTTGACGGTGTTGAACTTGATCTTGACCTTGTTCTGCCGGACGTCCTGTTTGGGCTGTATGAACGTCCTGCCGATGTAGTGACTGCGTATGAGGCCGATCTCTAGTTTCGCCTTCTCCCCGTCCTTGACTGCCTGCTGGACGTACCCCATGGTCGCTGTGTTACTGGAATCGGGAACGTTAATGACAATGGGCTTTTCCTCGGGGTCCCCGGATCTCACCGGATGTGCAGTGGCGAGGTTCTTCCCCAGCTTTCGTCGTACCTTGTCCACGCTGTGCCCGAATACCATGCTGTCGGGGCGTGAGAAGTATATGTACTCGAAGATGCAGAAGTGGGGGTTCGGGGGAGCGTCTGTGATCCGCAGCGATGTGACCACCCCGCTCTTCTGGCTCTCGGCATCGATAATCACCATCTCACCGGGCTCGACGTCCCGGACGTATTGGGCATCAACGATGTCAAAGGCGACGGTCTCGGAGGCAAGCATATAGGTGTTGCCTTTTTTTCCAATCGCCAGCGGCCGGATTCCCGCGTTGTCGCGGGCACCGATGAGTTTGTCATCGGTCATGATCACCAGGGAGTACGCCCCGTTGACCTGCCCGAGCGCGTCGCGGATCTGGTTCAACTGGCCCGATTCCCTGCTTCGCGCAACCAGGTGGAGGATGATTTCCGTGTCCGAGGTTGTCTGGAATATCGTCCCCTCCGCCTCCAGCCTCGCCCTGAGCTGACGGAAATTCGTGAGGTTGCCGTTATGCGCGATGGCGATGTTGCCATCCCGGTAATGGACGGTGAACGGCTGGACGTTCGCCCTGTTGTCAGAGGCGCCGGCCGTAGAGTACCGGTTGTGACCGATGGCAATCGTACCCCGCAGGAAGTTCGTCAGCACTCCGGGATCGGCGTAGACGTCGTCAACGAGGCCGAAGTCCTTGTGGACGTGGAACCGGTACCGCCGATGGCCCCCGTCGTATTCCGACGTGACGATCCCCGATGCCTCTTGGCCGCGATGCTGCTGGGCCAGGAGACCGTAGTATGCCATCTGGGATGCTGCCGGTGTGCCATAGACGCCGAGCACGGCGCAGTGACAGCGTGGTTTATCTAGTTCTGATCGATTCATCGAGGTGAAATATACGAACAGTCCGGTGTCAAAACAACCATGCCTACTCCAGGACCGTGTCGCTCAGATAGTGCTTGTCATCCCTCTCCGGGTAGTCCGTCGTGATGTGGAGACCCCGGCTTTCTTTTCGTTTCTTTGCCGCCCGGACAATGAGAAGTGCACAGAGGGAGAGGTTGCGCAGCTCGATGAGGCCTTCGGTGATCTTTGTCTTCTTGTAGAACGTCTCGACCTCCTGATAAATGAGGTCCAGCCGACGTTCCGCCCGCTCCAGCCGGAGGTTTGACCGGACAATGCCAACGTAGTCCCACATCACCTGCTGTATCTCCTTTCGGTTGTGGGCGATGAGGACCCATTCTTCGCTGTCAAATGTTCCGCTGTCGTCCCACTCCAGAATCTCTGGCGCCTTCCTGCCGGGCGCACTGACGAACTCGCTCGATGCGATTGCGGCTCGGTTGGAGAAGACGAGCGCCTCCAGCAACGAGTTGCTGGCGAGTCTGTTTGCACCGTGTACGCCGGTCATGCTTGCCTCGCCCGTTGCGAAAAGGCCGTGGATCGACGTGCTTCCATCGGTTCCGGTGACAACGCCGCCGCAGGAGTAGTGTGCCGCAGGAACCACCGGAATAGGTTCCTCGGTGATGTCGATCTTGAACCGCGAGAGACAGGTTTCGTAGATATGGGGGAACCTCTCGCGAACCTGTCTCGCCGGGAGATGGCGAAGATCCAGGAGCACGAACTCCTCCCCTCGCCGCTTCAGCTCGGTGTCAATGGCAAGAGCAACGATATCCCGCGGGGCGAGGGATCTTCGGCTGTCGTACTTGGCCATGAACTCCTCTCCGTCCTGTGTCTTGAGGATTCCCCCGAAGCCGCGGACCGCCTCCGATATGAGAAAAGAGGGACTGCCAGAGTTGTAGAGCGTTGTTGGATGAAACTGGATGAATTCCATGTTGGCAATCATCGCGCCGGCACGGTACGCCATGGCAACCCCATCACCCGTTGCAATCGTGGGGTTTGTCGTGTGCAGATAGACTTGGCCCAAGCCGCCCGTGGAGAGATGAACGACGTCGGCCAGAAATGTATCCACGCGTTTGCCGGGTATGTCAAGCGCATATGCTCCCCAGCACTGTATGTCAGAATGCGCCGTTTGCTCTCTCTTTACCGCGTGGTGTCCTGTGACGAGTTCTATGGCGATATGATTCTCATAGACAGTGATGTTCTGCTCCAGGGAGACAGCCTGAAGGAGTGCGCGTTCGATCTCCCGTCCGGTCAGATCCCGGGAGTGAACAATGCGGCTTGCAGAGTGCCCCCCCTCCCTGGCGAGGTCCAGTTGGCCGTCTTTCTCTGTGAACCCGGCGCCTATGCGCATCAACTCCGCGATTTTCTCTGGACCCTCCCGCACCATAACCTCGACTGCATCTCTACGAGAGAGACCGACACCCGCGGCGAGCGTGTCCTTGACATGGAGGTCGAACGAATCCAGCTTTGACATCACCGCGGCGACGCCGCCCTGCGCGTAGTTCGTGTTGGATTCCGCCCGCTCCTTCTTGGTGATGATCGCCACCGTCCCGTGCCGCGCCACCTGCAGGGCATAGGTGAGGCCCGCGATGCCTGTTCCAATGACGAGGTAGTTCACTCGGTGTGTCATGGTGCGTACTCCCCTTCACGAGGTCAGACACAACTGAAGCAGAAAGGGGCGATCCCCTCCTACGGGATCGCCCCTCTCAGATACTGCCCGGCTCCACTTGTCACTCAAATGCGTAGCTTGCTGTAATGTACCCGAAGGTATTCAGGTTATCGCTTGGTCCGACAAGGCCCACTCCTCTCCTGAGAGCGTCCTCACTCACCATGGCATCAAGAGCGAACCCTCCGAACTGCAATCCTACGCCGAGCGTGATCAGGCTGTTGTCAGTCCCGGTGTAGTTCCCGATGTTGACGATGCTGATCCCCGCAAACCTGTTCTGTTCGGTTGTCACGCCGCCCGTGGGAGGTTCGTTCTTGTTTGTCGTCGTGGCAAACGCCCGGTAGTAGCCGAACCGGCCTGCAAGCCACTCCAGGAACCACCACTCGGCACCCATGTTGATGACGGGAAGACCTGTGACACTCTGTGTTGTGGTGGTTGTCCCTGTGGCAGGTGGTGGCGGGGTAACCTTCGTTTCGAAGCTCGCCGTTTGCCAGCTCAGACCACCGGCAAAGTAGAACTCGTCTGTCTCGTACTCCAGACCCGCACCCACCGCCAGGACACTCGCTGAGATCTCTTGTGAACCCGTGAACGCAGTGCCGCCTGTGGGAGGAGCGTCCTGTTTCGGCTCGCCGGATACCATGCCATAGGCTGCATAGGGGACGAAGCTGGTCGTCCGGGACATCTTCAGCGTGGCACGGGCGATGACCTCCAGCTCCGTGGCCGAAGCCGAGTACTCACCATTGTTGGTGGGCGAGCCTGCAGTATTTGTTCCGGTGAGGTTGTCGGACACGTTGTCGAACCGGACTGCGGCACTCGCATCAACTGCGCTGCCACGTCCCAGGTTCCACAGGAGACCAGCACGTATGCCCAGCACGCTGGCAGAGTGTTCTGCTTTGCTGCCCGCCAGGCTGGGTCCCGATGTCTCCTGATCGTTCTTTGACCGACCATACATCAGACCGATGCCAACGTCCGCCGGGCCCACGTCCACGGTGCCCGTTAGCTCGAGGACCTCGACCGGTGCCAGACCGGTCTGGGCCCGGCCGGGTTGTACCTGGTTGACGAAGCTGGCCAGCTGTGAGACGACAGTGTTTGTCAATGACGGATCATAGCTCAGAACGGTGCCGATGGTGAATCGCCTTGCCAACGAGAAGTTCACGCCCGCATTCTGGGCGCCATACCTGTCGGCACTGCCGAAGCCCGACAGGCTGCCGCCCGCGACGTTCAACCAGACGTAATCCTTGTAGTAACCTTGGTAGGCCGGATTCAGGAGCATGAATGCCGGATCCCGGAAGATGAAAGGGTTGACCGCCAATCCGCTTCGAACGTTCGAGCCACCCATTGCGAGTTGCCGTGCGATTCCGCCAGGCTTGGCGTCCGCCAGAGCGGAAGTGGCAACAATGACGAGTGCAGCGCAAATCGCGATAGCCCTACGAGTCATATGGCCTCCTCTCAAGAGTTGAACATGGACAAGTAGCATCTTTCCTTGAATCGCTGGTCAATATACGCCGACCCCTCCCCTTTGTCAATAGGGATCGCCATCGGAAAAAACCGATGAAAGGATACGGTCAACAAAGAGAACTCGCCGCCTGAGTTCATTCCTATCTCCGTCATTATGTATGACGAAATCCCCCCGGGCGGCCTTCTCCCTGGCGGGCATCTGTGAGGCAATCCGGTATCGGACATCAGCCCTGGTGCAATGATCCCGCTCCATGACCCGTGATATGCGTGTCTTTTCAATGGCCGCGATAACGATTACGTAGTCGAGCCACCGATCCATGCCCGATTCGAATATGAGTGCCGCTTCGATTACAACATAAGGTTGGGCTCTCCGGGGGGGGAGGCCCAGGAGAGTCTTCTCGATTCGCTCAAACACCCGGGGATGGACAATCCTATTGAGGCGTTCACGATTTCGTGCGTCCCGAAAAACGAGTGCCGCAAGCTCGTTGCGCCGCAGAGATCCGTCGTCGGCAAAGACTTCCGTGCCGAAGGCGTGCCGGATCTCGCGTCGCACTGCGGAATCGGCCTCCGTCAGTTCCCGTGCGATGGCATCGGCAGAGAGAACTCTCCGCCCCAGACGGGCAAACTCCTGACAGGCCGTCGATTTGCCGCTTCCGATGCCTCCCGTCACCCCGACGGTCATTGGTCGGGCCCTATTTTGCGTATGCGACGGCACGGTATTCTCTGATGACCGTCACCTTGATCTGACCGGGATACTCCATTTCCCGCTGAATCTTTGCGGAGATGTCGTGCGCGAGCTGGTCAGCCGTTGCATCGTCAACCTTTTCTTGCTCCACTACCACACGGACCTCTCTACCAGCCTGAATCGCATATGTTTTTGCGACGCCCTGAAACGACTGGGCGAAGGATTCGAGCTTCTCGAGCCTCTTGATGTAACCTTCAACAGATTCCCGGCGTGCTCCCGGCCGTGCTCCGCTGATGGCGTCGGCCGCCTGCACGAGCGCCGCGATGGGGGACTCCATCGGGATGTCCTCGTGGTGTGACCCTATCGCGTTCGCCACGATGGGATGCTCGCCGTACTTCTTGGCAAGCTCATACCCAACGAGAGCGTGCGGTCCCTCCAGCGTACGATCCGCGCACTTCCCCATGTCATGCAGTAGGCCAGCCCTCTTTGCAATTGAGGCATCCAGCCTCAGTTCGCTGGCCATCATTCCGGTCAGGAAGGAGACTTCAACGCTGTGCTGGAGCATGTTCTGGCCGTAGCTGGAGCGATATTTCATCTTGCCAATCATTTTGAGAATCTCCCTGTGCGCTCCATGAAGACCCACTTCCAGGAGTGTATTCTCTCCTATTTTCACGATCTCCTCCTCAAGCTCGCCGTGCACTTTTGTCACAACCTCTTCAATGCGGGCTGGGTGGATACGGCCGTCTCCAATGAGCCGCTCGAGCGATATTCGCGCCACTTCGCGCCGAAACGGATCGAACCCTGAGAGGATCACAGCCTCTGGCGTGTCATCCACAATAACATCCACACCCGTTGCTGCCTCAAATGCCCTGATATTCCTTCCTTCCCTTCCAATGATTCTCCCCTTCATCTCGTCGCTCTGGATGTTCAGGACACTCACGGTTGTTTCGACTGAGTGGTCAGAAGCCGTTCGCTGTATGGCGTGGACGATGATCTTCTGGGCTTCTTTTCGGGCTTCGTCCCTGGCTTTGTCTCGAACCTCCTTGAGGGCCTGCGAGGCTTCTGCCCTGGCCTCATTTGTCAGGTTTTCAATCAGAACACGCTTTGCCTCCTCGCGCGACAGGCCTGACGCGCGCTCCAGGCGGACGTTTTCCTCTGCAATGAGACTGTTGAGCTCATCCTGCCTTACCTTAAGGCCCCGGGCCCTGTCATCCAGGCTCCGTTTCAGGTTTGCCTGCTCTCTCTCCTTCCGCGTTAAGAGCTCCACCTTCTTGTCGATGTTCTCTTCACGGACTTCGAGCGCTTTCTCCTGCGCCACCAATTTGCTACGCTTGCTCTGAACTTCTGCGTCGAACTCCTTTTTCTTCGAGTACCACTCGTCTTTCACTTCAAGTAATTTCTCGCGCTTTAGCGTTTCTGCTTCCTTACCTGCATCGTCGAGGATCTTCTTGGCAAGCTCCTTGGCGGACGCAATCTTGTTCTGTCCGCTCCTGGCACTCAGGAACCAGCCCAGTGTAAAGCCGATACCCACGATGAGGGCGACCACCACCGGTTCCCAAACCTCAAACTGCATGACGCCTCCAACGTTCTGTTCTTTAGCAAAAAAAATCCGCACTCCTCAGCCGTTTCCTGGAAGGCACTTATGAAAGAACCCTTCCACCACAGTGGGTGCTCGCCTGAGCGTCTCTTACTTCCACAGTCCTGCTCTTGCTGCACCGAGGCAGCAAAACGGAGCGGGATCCCCTAGACGACGGGGTGAGGCCTGTAATCGACGCCCATGAGTCGGGCTCCCATTATAAAAGTGTTGGTTCTTTATAATGTGTTCGAAACGGCCGACGGTGCGGATATTCATCCGTACGCGACGGAACCTCAGTACGACAAGGAACGGTCAAGCTCCGCGAACACACGCGTCTAAGTAGTTCGCAAGCTTGCTGATCTCTGTTTCCATCGAGGAGCTGAGTGCTCTCGAGCGCTCGCGCTCCTTGAAGAGATCCTCGGTGATATTCAGTGCAGACAGTACGGCAACGGTCAGAGTTGGCTGCTCAGGAATCTTGTGGTGGATGGTACTGATCATCTCATCCACATACGTCGCTATCTTGCGTGTGGATTCCTCACTCTCACCCCGAAGGGGGTACTCCGAACCGAAGATCCTGACTTTTATGCTTTTTCCGTCTGTTGTCATGAATTCCTATCCCGATTCCGTTCTCGCTACAGGTAAGAATCGATCTTTGCCAGAAGATCCTTTACCTTTAACGCGAGGGCTTCGCGTTCACCGTTCGCAAAAAGCTCTTCCCGTTTCGAATCGGCTTCCGCCTGTTCCGCTTCCAGCTGAGTTATGCTCTGGTCTCGCTGGACCAGTTCCTGATTCAGATGCTCGAGTTGAAGCTGCATCTCTTCGAGCTTTGAACGGAGGAGTGCATTTTCCTCCTTGAGCGCTGCGATGAGTTCACCGGCGCGACGAGCCTTCTCCCAGAGCGTCTTCAGTGCGCTCTCTATGTTCCGCCCCTCGCTCTGAAGGACAGCGGGGTCGCCTGAGATCTGATCCACGGCCTCCTTCCCGTGTGATGACTGATAGAGCTGCTAGTGCGCCCCCCTCAGCTCACCGCCAAGTCGTTCACGCACGGTGCGTACCGTTTCCTGCATCGCAGCCTCGATTGCCTGATCCGTCAGCGTCCTCTCGCGTGAAAGAAACTCCAGCGAGTAGGCAATGCTCTTCTTGCGCTCGCCGACAGCATCTCCCTCATACACATCGAAGAGCTCGACTGAGTAGAGTAGCTCCCCGCATGCCTCTCTGATCACATGTTCCAGATCCCCAGCGGAGAGGTCTCTGTCAACGACAAAGGCGACGTCCCGCTTGACCTTGGGATATCGCGGCAGCGGCACGTACCTCCTCGTGGCGTGTCTCTCAAGTAGAGCCAGGTCAAACTCCGCCACGAAGACATCCTCTTTGAGATCAAAGAGGTCTCGGGTGCGATCTCCCACCCGACCGAGATAACCCGCTGTACTTCCTTCTATTTCAACAGCTAGCGAGTTATCAGTTAAACCATCGCTGGTAGAATAAGAAATAAGGCGCCATTTGTCAAGGCCAATCTTCTTCAAGAACCCCGCTACCTCCCCCTTCATGTCAAAGATGTCCACACTGCGCCTCTGCCTCTCCCAGTGCGGTGGTTCCGAGAGGCCTGCCATGAGGATGCAAACGCGCTCCAGTTCATTGAAATTCTCAACAAATGATCCCTTCTCCCCCGCAGCAAGGCTGAAGACGTGACCGATCTCGAAGAAGCGAAGCGTGGAGATATCGTGGCTCAGGTTTTTGCGAAGAGCCTCAAGCAGACCCGGGAGAAGGCTGGTCCGGAGGAAAGCCATCTCCGCGTTCTGCGGGTTGAGAATCCGAACGGGCGTGCTTCCTTCTTGTCGGGCCAATTCGCCGTTGACCATGGAATTGGTGATGGCTTCATGAAAGCCAGACCCCACAAGAGCTCTGCGGACGCGATCTGCGGTGTCCGATGATGTGAGCCGGTGGGAGAAGTCGATGTTTGCCCCGGTCTTCTCTTCGATTCTGTCGTAGCCGTGGACCCGCGCGACCTCCTCGATGAGATCTATTTCCTGCTGAATATCGACCCGGTATGTAGGGACCGTGCAGAGGAGGTCTCCCTGTCCGATGCCGACAGCCTTGATATCCAGGAGCCGGAGGCAGGCGATAACCTTCGCCCTGGAAAGGGTGGTTCCGAGCAGGGCGTTGACTCTGGCTGGTCGCAGGCGGAGCTTTCGGGGGCGGACTTTTTTTGGATAGACATCGATTATTCCTTTGAGAAGCGTCCCCCCGGCACACTCCAGTATCAGTTCTGCGGCCCGGTCCAGAGCATACCTCGGGCCGTTGGGGTCTGCGCCTCGTTCGAATCGCTGCGATGCATCGGTACTGATCCCAAGGGTTTTCGCTGTCCGTCTGATGCTGGACGGGCTCCAGTAGGCGGCCTCGAGGACCACGTCAGTTGTTTCATCAGAGATTTCCGAGTTTGCACCACCCATGATTCCCGCTATGGCCACTTCACGCTCGGCGTCACACACCATGACGGCTCCTTCCGGCAGTGTGTGAGCTTTCCCGTCAAGTGTCACAAACCGTGTTCCCGGCATGGCCTGACGAACCCGGATGGTGCCGCCCTTCAGAAGTCGGTAGTCGAACGCATGCATCGGGTGGCCGCTCTCGAGCATGACGTAGTTGGAGACATCAACAACGTTGTTGTGTGGTCTGAGGCCAACTCCTCTCAGAGCCTTTTGCAGCCACTGGGGGGAGGGTCCGATTCGGACTCCCCGGATCATGCGCGCTGCGAACCGGGGGCAGTTCTCCGGATCTTCAACCTGTACGGTGAGGAATTTACGTATGGGGGTAGTGCATTCGCGGAGCCGGACCGCAGGGAGTTTCGGCTTTCGTCCGACCAGTACCCCGATCTCCCTTGCCACTCCGATGTGACTCAGCCAATCTGGTCTGTTTGGCGTCACTTCAATGTCAAATCCCACATCATCCAGACCAAGGTAGTCAGCCAGGGGCTGACCGACACGGGCTGACTGATCCAGAACCAGGATTCCGTCGGCGTCTTTGCCGAGGTCCAGTTCGTATTCCGAGCAAATCATGCCCTGCGACTCAACCCCTCGTATGGACGTGCGTGAGAGGACGAAGGGTTTTCCGTCCGGATCGTGTTGATTCTGAGGGACCGTCGCGCCTACGGTGGCGACGGGGACCTTTTGTCCCGGGGAAACGTTTGGGGCGCCGCAGACAACTGTGAGGGTTTCCTCTCCGATGTTCACCTCACAGACGCTCAGGCGGTCGGCATTCGGGTGCGGCGAGACCTGCCTCACCTCTCCGATCGCGAAGCCCTCGTACTTCTCCCCCAACCTCTCCACGCCTTCAAACTCCAGGCCGAGCATTGTCAGACGATCTGCCAGTTGGGCCGGAGGCATTCTGAAGGTGATGTACTTTTTCAGCCAGCTCTGGAGTATTCGCATTGGGATTAGAATTGCTGAAGAAACCGGAGATCGTTCTCGAAGAAGAGACGGATGTCGTCAATGCCATGTCGCAACATGGCGATACGCTCGATACCCATTCCGAACGCGTACCCCGTGAACCGTTCGGGGTCATACCCGACCGAGCGGAACACGTTTGGGTGAACCATACCGCAGCCGAGGATTTCCAGCCAGCCGCTCATCTTGCAGGTCCGGCACCCTGTACCGCCGCAGATGAAGCAGGTGATATAGATGTCCGCACTCGGTTCCGTAAAGGGAAAGAAGGTGGGCCGGAATTTGTACTTCAGTCCGGGTCCGTAGAACTGCTTGATAAAGGAGATGAGCGTGCCCTTCAGTTCGCTGAAGCTGACACCCTTGTCGACGCAGAGACCTTCCACCTGGTGAAACATACAGTAGCTGCGCGCGTTGATCGCCTCGTTGCGATAGACCTTGCCCGGCATGATCACCCTAACCGGCGGTGAGTGCTCTTCCATCACCCTGATCTGAACCGGCGATGTATGAGTTCTGAGAAGCCCGGTTCTGCTCAGGAAGAAGGTGTCCTGCATGTCGCGGGCCGGGTGGTCCGGGGGGAAATTCAATGCCCCGAAATTGTGGTAATCATCTTCGATTTCCGGTCCATCGGCGATGCTGAAGCCGAGGGAGAGGAAGATCGACTTGATCTCGTCGAGGGTGCGGGTGAGGGGATGCTGGCTTCCGACAAAGCGATCCCGTCCTGGGAGTGTGAAGTCTGCAGGTGCCGGGCCGAGACTGCCTGCCGCGAGTGCCTTTTGCCTGTCGTCGTACCGTCCCTGGACAAATGTCCTCAGTTCGTTGAGTGACTTGCCGATGCTGGGGCGTTCTTCCGGAGAGACTGTCTTCAGCAGTTCAAATAGAGAGGCGACTTCTCCCTTGCGGGCCAAGTACGTGATTCGGAACTCTTCGAGTTGCGCAGAGTTCCGCACGTTGTCTATGTCGGCCGCGGCGCGCGCACGGGTCTGCTCGATGCGAGCTTTCATGGACGTCTGAAGGATTATCATGAAACGCGTCTTCCCATCCAGCAGCGGTCCGCTCCGGAGGGGGGAAGTGCCTCCGCCGTGGATGGGAAGACGAGTTGTTGCGCTAAGCGGAAGCGAACTTTACAATCTCTGCGAATGCTCCCGGATTGCTGACGGCAAGGTCGGCGAGGACCTTTCGGTCGATGTCAACCTGCTTCTTGTGCAATGCTGAAATCAGTCTGGAGTAGGTCGTGCCGTGTTCCCGCGCTGCAGCATTGATTCGGGTGATCCACAATTGCCTGAAGGTCCGCTTCTTAGTCCGGCGGTCCCGGTAGGCATACTGCAGGCCCTTTTCCACATGATGCTTCGCGATGGTATAGACCTTGCTCCTCGCACCCCAGTAGCCTTTCGCGTTGCGTAGAACACGCTTGCGACGGCGATGGGAGGCAACTTTGTTCTGCGAACGTGGCATAGTTGCTCTTGTCCCCTTCTCGGTGAATGGATGTCCCGCCGGACCCCCGGACAGAGGGTGACGGGTGTTTGCTAGAGTCTAAGAGACCAGCATCCGGCGGGCTGAGCTCTGGTCCGCAGCTGATACCAGGTGACGCTTCCGGAGCTTCCGCTTTCTCTTGGTGGATTTCGAGGTCAGAATATGGCTGCGATAGGCGGCAGCCCGCTTGACCTTTCCCGTCCCGGTCAAGGAGAAGCGTTTCTTCGCTCCACTCTTGGTCTTCATCTTCGGCATTACTACTGCTCTCCTTCTTGCTTTTCCTTAGCCGCCTTGCGTTCTGCCTTCTTCTTTCTCTCTGGAGCAAGAATCATCACCATGCTCCTCCCTTCCATGCGGGGCGTCTGATCGATTTTGGACACGTCGTCAAGCCGTTCCACCAGCCGGGACAGCAACACCTGTCCTTTCTCCTTGTACGTGATCTCGCGTCCCTTGAACACAACCGTGGCTTTGACCTTGTGGCCGTCGCTCAGGAACTTCCGTGCGTGCCGCGCTTTGAAGTCAAAATCGTGGACATCCGTGTTGGGATGGAAGCGCAGCTCCTTGAGAACCGATACATGCTGGTGTTTCCTCTGGATCTTGTCCTTCTTGGCGAGTTCGTACTTGAATTTCCCGTAGTTGATGATTTTACAGACGGGGGGTTTTGCCTTCGGGACGATTTCCACGAGATCTGCTCCCTCTTGTCGCGCGAGATTCATCGCTTCTGTGGGGGTCATCACTCCCAGCTGTGTACCTTGCTGGTCGATCACCCGTATCTGCGGGACACGGATCTCGTCATTGAGTCGGGGACGTTTCTCCTTACTAATTGAGTTCCCTCCTACGCTGTGGGTCGCTTTTGTTCTATTTCCTTGTTTATGGTTTGGACAAAATCGGCGCGATCAACCGCTCCTGTGTCTCCCTTCCTGTGCTTGCGAACCGATACGGTTCCCGCGGCGCGTTCCTTGTCGCCCAACACGAGCATGTAGGGAACCTTCTTCTTCTCCCACTCACGAATTTTGTAGCCGATTTTTTCATTCCGGTCATCCAGTTCCGCACGGATGTTCGCTCTGCGAAGTTCCTCCAGGACCTCCAGACCGTAGCCACGCTGATGATCTGTAATGGGGAGAACCACGACCTGTATCGGTGAGAGCCAGAGCGGGAACTCTCCCCCGTAGTGCTCGATGAGAACCCCGATGAATCGCTCCAGCGAACCGAACGGGGCCCTGTGGATGATGACCGGTCGATGCTTCTGGCCGTCACTCCCGGTGTACTCCAGATTGAAACGTTCGGGCATCACGTAGTCAACCTGGACCGTCCCCAGCTGCCAGGTACGCTTGAGAGCATCCTGAACCATGAAGTCGATCTTCGGCCCGTAGAACGCTGCCTCTCCGATTTCGATCCTGTAGGAGAGGCCGACTGCATCGGCGACTTCCTTGATGTCTCTCTCCGCCTGTTGCCAGAGTTCGTCCGCGCCGCCGTACTTTTCCTTGTTCCCGGGGTCGCGGAAGGAGAGCCTGGTCGTGAAGTCATTGAAGCCGAGGGTACGAAACACGTGCTGGATGAGATCGACGACGTCGCACAGCTCTTCCTTCAACTGATCCTGCCGGACGTACATGTGTGAATCGTCGACGGTGAAACTCCTGACGCGCGTCAAGCCGTTCAGTTCCCCGGACTGCTCATATCGGTAGACCGTCCCGAATTCCGCAAGCCGGATGGGAAGATCCCGGTAACTCCGGGGTTTGGCCAGATAGATCTGATGGTGGTGAGGACAGTTCATCGGCTTCAGCAGGAACTCCTCGTTTTCCACCTTGATGGGTGCAAACTGGCTCTCCTTGTAGTAGGGATAGTGGCCGCTGGTCCTGTAGAGGTTCAGATTGCCGATGTGCGGCGTGATGACCGGCTTGTACCCCCTCTTCTTCTGCTCCTCGCGCAGGAAGTCCTCCAGTGCTTCCCGAAGTATTGTTCCCTTGGGCAACCACAGTGGGAGCCCGCCCCCCACGTTTGGTGTGAGGAGGAACAGCTCCAGCTCCACACCCAGCTTTCTGTGATCCCGGCGCTTCGCTTCCTCAAGGTTCTTGAGAAACTCCTGCAACTCCTTCTGTGTCGGGAAGGTTATGCCGTATATCCGCTGGAGCATCTTGTTCTGCTCATTCCCCCGCCAGTAGGCTCCGGCAACGTTCAGGAGCTTGATCGCCTTGATGCGGTCGGTGGACGGTATGTGGGGACCAGAGCAGAGGTCTGTGAAGCCTCCGTGATGATACAAGGTGATCTCCTCTCCCTTCAGACCATCCAGCAACTCGAGTTTGTACTCGTCGCCCTTGTCTCGGAAGTACGCGACTGCAGAATCCCAGGCCATTGCCTCTCGCCGGTAAGCGGACTTCCGCTTTGCGAGTTCAACCATTTTCTGTTCGATCCGCTCGAGGTCGTCGCCCGTGAGGGAGTGGTCTCCCACATCGAGGTCATAGTAGAAACCAGCATCAATCGCAGGCCCGATACCGAATTTCGTGCCGGGGAAAAGTGCCTCCACGGCTTCGGCCATGAGGTGGGCCGAACTGTGCCAGTAGGCACGCTTTCCCTCGTCATCCTTCCAGGTGAGAATCCGGACGGAGGCGTCCTTCGTAATGGGACGTGTGAGGTCGCGCGTCTCCCCGTTGACGGCGACGGCAAGGGCATCCTGAGCGAGTCCCCGGCTGATGTCTCCGGCGATGCGCTGCCCTGTGACGCCGGATTCGTACTCCCGCGTCGAGGCATCGGGCAATGTGATCCTTATGTTCGCCATATCCTTGCGTTCATGAAAAAAAATCGCCCCCCCTGCTCGTACGGGCGGGACGATTTCACGGTGTTCATGTGGGCGATACAGGAGTCGAACCTGTGACCTCTACCATGTCAAGGTAGCGCTCTAACCAGCTGAGCTAACCGCCCCGTGCTGTCTCATCCAATGTAAGGAATTGGAAGAAAGCTTGCCACCTCTCGGCTACATTTCCTCGTGCCGAGGGCCGGACTCGAACCGGCACGGGCCTTGCGGCCCTGAGGATTTTAAGTCCTCTGCGTCTTCCAATTCCGCCACCCCGGCAGCTGCACAAGGGAGGGCAGACCTCTGCTGCTCCTGGGGTCCGCATCGTCTGCACCGTGGGTCAGCCCGCAACAGCCTGAGGCGACGATCGGATTCGAACCGATGAATGGAGGTTTTGCAGACCTCTCCCTTAACCACTTGGGTACGTCGCCTTCTTTGAAGAAACAAAGCCCCGCCACCTGGTGGGATTGGGGGCGGCGGGGCCTTCAAAGAGGAAGTGTATGTTCAGGAACCTTCGGTGCGATTACCGAACGCCCCCTGTCCCGGTTACCCGGGACAGAGCGGGAAACGGGACTCGAACCCGCGACATCAACCTTGGCAAGGTTGCGCTCTACCAGCTGAGCTATTCCCGCATTGGCAGGGAAAATATACGCAAAAAGCACAAGAGGTACAAGAACGAACCATATTCCAATGCGATCAGGGGAAAATATACGGCTGGCCTCAGACAAAGTCAAGGCGCCTTTCCAGGAGGTGTCGGGAAGAGGGGAGCATGGCTTTCTGGGGGATTCTGGGACACTAGCGGCTGACGTCCAGGATTCTGTAGCTGAGAATGCCGGCAGGGACCTTGATGTCGACCGTATCGCCCTTCCTTCGGCCGAGAAGGCCTTTTCCGATGGGCGAAGTTACGGAGATCTTGTTCTCCTCGAAATCAGACTCCTCGGGAGAGACCAGGAGGTACTCGCACTCCTCTCCCGTCTTGAGATCCTTGAGCTTCACGTTGCTGAGAATGTAGATCTTGTCGTTTGGGAGATCCCTTGCCTCTATGATCTTGGCGCGTGAGAGCGATTTCTCAAGTTTTGCGATCTTCAGCTCCAGATGCTGCTGCTCCTCTTTCGCGGCGTCGTATTCCGCGTTTTCAGAGAGGTCGCCGTGGCCGCGCGCTTCCGCTATCTTCTGGGCAATGGTCTTGCGCCCTTCAGTCTTGAGACGGCGCAGCTCCTGCTCCATTGCAACGAGCCGTTCGCGCGTCAGGTACACAGTCTCCCCTAAACCGTCAGCTCCCATGATGCCTCTCTCCGCAACATCGAATCAAAAAATAAAGCCATCATCCAGAACAACAGATGGTGGCCGTTGAGGTTGTACTTTCGTTCTAGAGAAATGTATGAAACGTTACCGCTAAAAAGCAAGCGGAAAATGCATCATGAAGGCTTTTGCGAGGAGGATTTCTTCGGAGGGTCGATGAGGATGAGATGCCCCATTTTGTCCCGTTTTGTCCGAAGGTAGCGCTCATTCACCTCATTGGGATCCATTTCGAGCGGCACCCGTTCGACAATATCCAGCCCGTACCCGTGGAGACCGACTACCTTCTTTGGGTTGTTCGTGAGAAGGCGCATCTTGCCGACCCCGAGGTCGCGCAGGATCTGAGCCCCGATCCCGTAATCGCGGAGGTCAGGTCGAAAACCGAGTTTTTCGTTTGCCTCGACGGTATCAAGCCCCTCATCCTGCAGCCGGTAGGCCCGGAGCTTGTTCACAAGGCCGATCCCGCGCCCCTCCTGGCGCATATAGAGGACGACTCCGGAATCGGCCCTCTCAACCATCGTCAGGGCCGCAACGAGTTGCTCATTGCAGTCGCACCGGAGGGAGCCAAAGAGGTCTCCCGTGAGACACTCGGAGTGAACGCGCACGAGAACCGGCACATCGGAGTGGATGGTTCCCTTGACAAGCGCGATATGCTCTTTTCCGTCCGGATCGCTCCTGTAGAGATGAAGTCGGAAGTCCCCGTATTTGGTGGGCAACCGCGTGCTCACGATTTCCTGAACAAGCTTCTCACGGGTCATCCGGTATTCGATGAGATCCTTGACCGTCACAATGCTCATCGAAAACTTCTGAGCGAGATTCAGGAGCTCCGGGACCCGGGACATTGTCCCGTCGTCGTTCATTATTTCGCAGAGGACGCCGGCTGGCGTGACACCTGCGAGTTTGCAGAGATCAACGACGGCTTCCGTATGCCCTGCCCTGCGGAGGACACCCCCGTCAAGAGCCCTGAGCGGGAAAACGTGACCCGGTCTTGCAAGGTCTCCTGGTTTTGTGCGCGGATCGGCCAGGGCCCTCACGGTGAGCGCACGGTCCGACGCCGAAACTCCAGTTTCGGTTCCGTGGATGAAGTCAACGGAGACGGTGAAGGGCGTCTCGTGGAGGGACGTGTTCGTGTCCACCATGAGATCCAGACCGAGTTCCGCCGCGCGCCCCGCCTCGATGGGGGCGCAGATGATCCCGCGCCCGTACATCGCCAGGAAGTTGATGACATTGCTGTCGACGAATTCCGCTGCGCAGACAAAGTCTCCCTCGTTCTCGCGGCCCTCATCGTCGACAACGATGACAGTCTTTCCCGCCTGAATATCGCGAACAGCTTCTTCTATGGTATTGAACCCGCGCATGGTTCCTTCAGGAATGACATCCTCTTCCCCGGGGGCGTCGTCCTACCCGGTTGGCTTCGAATCCACCTCTCCTTCACGAATGATCGAGGTGACCGCGGATCGGTCGAACTTCAGCTTCACACCATCGGCAACCTGAATGAGGACTGTCTTCTCATCCATGCCGGAGATCGTCCCGTGCATCCCTCCCGAAGTCAGGACCTTATCCCCCTTCTTCAAGGCCTCGAGCAACTTCTGACGTTCCTTCTGTCTCTTCTGCTGCGGCCGGAGGATGAGGAAGTAGAAGATACCGATGATGAGGGCGAACATGATCATCGTGCTCATCAACCCACCCCCCCCGTCGCCTCCCTGCTGGGGTGCCATCAAGAGAATCATCAGAGTAGTCACATTGACCTCCACAGGATGTTATGATTCGACGTCAGCTTGTTCCGGAGACAGCTCTGCCAACAACTGCTTCTTCCAGGAGGAAAACCTCTTATCCCGGATCGCGTTGCGGGCCTCTTCACAGAGCCAGAGGTAAAACGTAAGATTGTGAATTGTTGCCAGTTGGAGGGCGAGGATCTCCCCTGCCTTGAACAGGTGGCGCAGATACGCCCTGCTGAACTTCCGACAGGTGTAGCAGGAGCATTCGACATCAAGGGGTGAAAAATCCGTGGCATACTCCGCGTTCCGGATATTGATCTTCCCCTTCCGGGTGAAGAAGAGGGCGTTTCTCCCGTTTCGCGTCGGCAGCACGCAGTCGAACATGTCGATGCCACGATCGATCGATTCCAGGATGTTCTCCGGAGTTCCGACACCCATAAGATAGCGGGGTCTTGCACTGGGAAGCAGAGCCGTGACCACCTCGGTTATTCTGTACATCTCCGAGGCCGGTTCTCCGACTGAAAGACCGCCAATTGCGTAACCATCGAAACCCATACCCACAAGCCCCTGCGCCGACTCCTGGCGAAGCGATTCATAGACGCTCCCTTGGACGATGGCAAAAAGCGCTTGCTCCGCTTCGTAGAGCGGTGCTGTCTGTTCCAGCCGCCTTCTGCAGATCTCTGCCCAGCGGAGTGTGCGCCGGTTGGCTTCTGCTGCGTATCCCGATTCGCAGGGGTACGGTGGACACTCATCCAGCACCATCATGATGTCCGATCCCAGTGATCGCTGAATATCGACTACCCTCTCCGGAGTGAACACGTGGCTCGATCCGTCTATGTGGGAGCGAAACTCGACTCCATCCTCGCGAATCCCCCGGAGGTCAGAGAGGCTGAACACCTGGTACCCCCCACTATCGGTCAGGATCGGCCCCTCCCAGCCAATGAACGCATGCAACCCCCCTGCTTCCCGTATGATATCCGTCCCGGGCCGCAGGTAGACGTGATACGCGTTGGCCAGGACCATGCGGGTTCCTATTTCCAGCAGTTCCCTTGGGGCAATTGCCTTGACCGCAGCTTGGGTCCCCACCGGCATGAAACACGGGGTCGGCACGTCGCCCCGCCAGGTGTGGAGAACGCCGGCCCTCGCCTGCCCCTCGGTATGGAGTAGCGAGAAATCCAAGGTATAAGTATACCCAAACCATGCCCAAAAATCAATCCGCTCTCGCGCTTCGGCGCCGACCTCTCCGTTCGAGGTGCCATGCAAGGAGGACAAATCCGATCACCCCTGCCGCATCAGCAGTTACATCATACAGTTCGCTGCTCCGCCCTTTCACGAAAAGCTGGTGCACCTCATCGAACACGCCGTAGCCGACCCCTATGAGAACTGTGAAGAGCTTCGCCTGGTCGCGGAGCCGGGGAAGTCTGCTCTGGTGAGCGAGAGCTCTGTAGACAAGCCAGGCAAGGACAAAGAAGACCGCACCATGCACCAGCTTGTCAATGTGCACACCTTTCGGGAACGCCGGGGTGAGCGAGGGGATCGAGGATGAAACAAATATCAGCAGAGCCCAGACAATTGCAGGAAGCTGTTGGTGGAGGAATCCCGAACCTGGAGAGGGGTGGTTCATGGGCAATCGACCGCCTCGAACGCTTCGGGAAGGTGTGAGCAGATATCTGTGGCAAGAAGGCTCCGTTCTCCGTAGCGGGCAGCCGCGAGGTCGCCTGCTTCTCCATGGAGGAACACGCCGGCATACGTAGCGGCCACCGGATCCATCCCTTGCGCCCATAGACCCGCAACGAGACCGCTCAGGACGTCGCCTGATCCGATCGTTGCCATGCCCGGATTCCCGGTAGAGTTCACATAACAGGCATTGCCCGGCCCAGCCGTGACGGTAGGTGCCCCTTTCAGTGCCACCACTGCGCGGAACTGCTGGGCCGCGTTTCTTGCCGAGGAAATCCTCTCCGCCTCTATACGGACGGAGGGTTCCCCCGTCAGTCGCCCCAGCTCGCCGGCGTGGGGTGTCATGACGGTGGGAGCCTTTCTCTTTCGAATGCACTCTGGATCCGGCCCGAGAGCATTCAGGCCATCTGCATCGATCAGAAGCGGCTTTGTGCAACGACTCACGGTTTCTTCGATGACACGATCTGTTTCTGGATCACGGGAGAGGCCGGGCCCCACCACCACAACATCGGCCCATGCAACTCTCCGGTCAATCTCCTCAAGAGACGCGAGCGCGACTGTTCCGCGTTCCGTTTCATCGAGCGGGCTCACAATAACTTCCGTCAATTTTCTTGTCAGAACCGAGTGTATGGATCGTGGCGATCCGAGGACCACCGCGCCCGCCCCGGCTCGCAGGGCGGATTCAGCACACATCGCGGGAGCACCGGTGAAGCTCCGGGACCCCGCCAGGACATAGACCTTCCCCACGCTGTACTTGTGGGCGGTTCGGGCTCTCACGGGGAGAACTGCGGAGACGTCCTCGCGGAGAACCCGAAAGACCTGTCCTCGGACGGGTCGAAGGAGGAATCCAGGAATGCTGATATCGACCACAGCGACCTCTCCGCTCAGATCGCAACCGCTGCCCAGGTAATGACCGATCTTTGCCAACCCCATCGTCACCGTGAGATCCGCCTGCACGGCAACGCTCTGCACGGATCCGGACGATGCATTCACGCCCGACGGGATGTCGACAGCTGCCACGTAGCTCTTCTGAGCGTTTATCCAGTCGATGGCTTGAGCCTGCAGTCCCTTAACTACGCCTGCGAATCCCGTGCCAAAGATGGCATCCACAATAATATCTGCCTCCCCGAGATGGGAGAGCGCACGGGCCGATTTCGCTTCACGAAACCTGAGACGGGCGTGACGGGTTCGCGCGAGGCGCAGCACACTCTCCAGATTTGTCCGGGCATCCCCCCGGACTGAGGAACGACCTCCGAGAAGAACAACCTCCACACGGCATCCACGATTGATCAGGTGTCGGGCAACAACAAACCCATCGCCGCCGTTGTTTCCCTTCCCGCACACGACAACGACCATCTTGCCCGCCAGATTTCCCCGTCGTCTCTCCAACTCATCGACGAATGCCCTGCCGGCGTTTTCCATCAGCAGTAGCCCCGGGATGGCGTACGCGTCTATCGCAGCGCGGTCGTGTCCCTGCATCTGCTCTGCTGTCGCAAGTAGCTGCATGGGTTTCCTAGAAGATCTGTTCTGTGAGTTTCAGAACCACCGAGGGAAGTATGCCGAAGCCGAGGATGCCAATTGCCGAGATGACCAGAGCCACAAGGGAGAGTGCAGGGACGGGTGCCTCCATCGCGGACACACCTTCCTTGAAGTACATGAGAACGACAAGTCTCAAGTAGTAGTAGGCCGAGACGGCGCTCATGAGAACACCGATCACAGCCAACCAGGTGTACCCGGCCTCTATTGCACCGGCAAAAACGTAGTACTTTCCGAAGAAGCCGGCGAACGGGGGAATGCCGGCAAGGGAAAACATGTAGAGTGCCATGAGACCCGCCAGGAGTGGCCGCCGCGTCGAGAGGCCGGTATAGTCGTCAAAGGAGAGATACTCCCCTTCCCGTGATTCGCCAACCGAGAGGATGCCGAAGGCCCCTACATTCATGACGGTGTAGGCGAGGAGGTAGAAAAGGACGCCGTTGGCACCGGCCTCATTCGCAGCGACAACACCAACGAGGATGTAACCGGCGTGCGCGATACTCGAATATGCCAGCATCCGTTTGACGTTGTTCTGGGATATGGCGAGGACGTTCCCAACAATCATCGAGAGAGTGGCTACGGCCGCCAGTACATCCCTCAGCGCATCGACCGTGTTCATCATTTTCGGCGCAAAAATGAGGAGGAGTGCCGAGAAGGCCGCGGCCTTGCCGCCTGTTGACATGAAGCCGCTCACTGTCGTCGGGGACCCCTCATACACATCCGGGACCCACATGTGAAACGGGACGCCGGCGATCTTGAAGCCCAGACCGACAACAAGAAGCCCCAGGCCAATGAGGAAGACCGTCGATTCCATGGCCGTCTCAGCATCCTGAATAATGAGGTGGATGTTGGTGGTTCCTGTCGACCCATACACGAGCGCAATTCCGTAGAGGAGAAACCCCGTGGCGAATGCCCCGAGGAGGAAGTACTTGAGCGCCGCTTCGTTGCTTGCGGCACGGCTTCGGGCAAAACCTGCGAGGACGTAGAAGCAGATGGACATGAGTTCCAGGCCCAGAAAGAACACGATGAGATCCGCCGCTGCCGCCATCAACATCATACCGATGACTGCAAACAGGACAAGGGCGTAGTACTCACCCTGCTCGATCCCCTGATTCCGAATGTACATCTTGGAGAGCATGATGCTCAGGACGCCGGACAGGCAGAAAACAATGGCGAAGAAACTAGCGTACCCCCCTGTCGTCACCATTCCCACAAATGCCGTCCCCGTCTCTTCCAGCAACGTGAACGCACCCACCATCGCTGCAACAAGCCCCGACAGGGCAATCCACGCCGTGAGCGCCTGGGCCTTCGAGACAACCGATTCAAGGATCAACACGAGAAGAGCCGTTACAGTTACAATCGTGATTGGAGCAGTTGCAAGCAGGTCGTGAATCGAGATGGGCATGTCCATGCGTCTGTCCGGGGATAGCGTGGAACGAATGAATGCTCCTCAAAACTACGAAAAATCAAAGAATATTCAAAGAAAACCGCCCGAGGAGAGGGATGCCTGCTAGGACGTCGGTTCGCCCGTTTCCCCTTGGAAAACCGCCACCGGAAAGCTCTCAAGCGCCTTCGCCACAGGAAACTGCTCTCCCGGGTCTTCCGTCACGCCGGTGAAGACGTTCTTCCAGGTCCCCCGCAGGTCGGACGGAACGACCAGGTAGGCAGACTTCCAGGCCGATGGGCCAAGGGGGAGCTGATCATCACGGATCAAAGGGACCAGGTTCCGCGGGGTCATGACCACCACAAAGCGGTTTCCTCGCCTTCGTGCGAAGGAGGTAAGGTGATTGCGCTGTGTACCGCTAACGGTGAGCGGAAGATATTCACCCTGGTCAAAAACCTCTCTCGTCCGATGGCGCAGAGCCAGGAGGGTCTGGATGAGAAAGAGCTTCACCCTTCCGTCTTTCCTGTGGTGGAGCAGTTCCGTGATCAGGCTTGGCAGGTCCTGCGACTTGTGACGGATTTCTTGTAACAAATTTCGCCGCAACTCGTAGTCCACGGGTCGCCGATTGTCAGGGTCCACGAGGCTCAGGTCCCACAACTCCGTCCCTTGATAGAAGTCGGGAATCCCGGGACAGGTCAGCTTCAGGGTCGTTTGGGTCAGGGAGTTGAAAACACCGTAGTGCGCGATGGTCTGTTGAAACGGGATGAAGTCCCGGAGGAAATGGTTCTCCTCGGCCGGCTCGAGAACCCGGTCTATGAATGCGAGAAAACCGCTCTCATACTGTTCGTCGGGTTTCAACCAGGCCGTATGGACCTTTGCCTCCCGGACAGCTTTGACGATATATGCCTTAATGCGGTCTCTGAATTCCTCGGAGGCCCTCCCGTCGAACGGAAAGGTCCCGACGAGTGTCTGATAGAAGAAGTACTCATCGTTCGCATCCGGTGCCGCCAGCTTCTCCGACAATCGTCTGTGCCGCATGTTCATTCTGCGCCAGGTGTTGACCCTCTTCCCCCACTCAGCCGGTATTTCGGAGATGACGCTGATCCGTGCGCGGACGTCCTCTCCTCTCTTTGTATCATGGGTGGAGGTCGTATTCATGCTGAAGGGCCAGTGTGCCGCGCGGCGTTTGTTGAAGTAGTGAAACTCGACAGGTGAAACGCCAACCTTCTTCGCGTTCCCTCCCACCTCATTGAGGGAGAGGAGCTTGTTGTAGACGTAGAGCGCCGTGTCCTCCAGTCCCTTGGCCATGAGAGGCCCCGTGAACTGCTGGAAGCTCATCACGAAGTGGACCCATTTCTCTCTCTCCTCGGAAGAGAGAGAATGCCCGAATTCCAGCTTCAGGAATTTCGCAATGAACCGGAGTTCGAGCACGAGGGCTGGGTTCGATTCCGCGGCTTTCCGGAGTGCCTCCTCGATGAACACGCGATCACGATCCTCGATGTCCGGGCCCGAGATGTAGGTACGGTAGACCGGGAACAGAGCGAGGAGCTCCACCAGGGCCCGCCGAAGTCCGTAGAGAGTAATATCACGAGCGTAGCGGTCCTTGCTGGAGATCGATTTGAGAAGGTGGGCCAGGCGATCGATGTCCCCTGCCATGTGCCTTCCCAGGAAGAGGCGTTTCTTTTCCGCCACCAGGCTCTCATAGGGGGTGACCCGGCCGACGAAGCGGGCGTAGATCTTGTCAAGGCGGCTGTCGTTCGCCTTGTCACAGAGGATACCGTTGGCATGATTGAGGAAATCATACCCCGTTGTCCCCTGCACAGGCCAGGCATGGGGTATATCTTCGTCGGCTTCAAGTATCTTTTCCACGACGATATAGGCCTCGGGTGCCCCTGCGCGCAAGCGTTGGAGGTAGCCGGTGGGATCATAGAGCCCGTCCACGTGGTCGATACGGAGCCCGTCGATGAGGTCCTGCCAGAGGAGCGAGAGAACAAAAGCGTGCGTTGCCCGGAAGACTTGCTCGTCCTCGACCCGGACGGAAACCAGCTGGTTGATGTTGAAGAAGCGCCGGTAGTTGATCTCTTCGGTTGCGACCTTCCAGAAGGAGAGGCGAAACAGCTGTTCGGAGAGGAGTTCATCAAGTGCATTGAACGAGTCGGGGCTCCCAGGCTCCCCGTTGATATCACGCAACGTCTCTCCGATGGCAGCGGCAACATCCTGGGACTCTCGCGAGAGCCCCCAGAGTGATTTCTTCAGGAATGCGATCTGGTCCCGGCGTTCCTTTTTCGCATCCGGGGGGGGAGGTGTGTGAAAGGCGTTGATGATCTCTGCCAGTCGTGTGGAGGATTCGTGGGTCTCACCGAGTCGCTCTTGCAGCTTGCGCAGGGTTTGAGAGAAGACCGGAACATAGGATTCGATTCTGAGCGGGAGTTGCAGATCGTAGTAGCGCACGAAAAGACCACTCTCGTTATATCCTACCTGGATTTCTCCACCCTCCAGGCACTCTGCGTAGAATCTGCCGAGGAACGGGGCAAGGACCTTTCCTTTCATGCTTTCGTAGGGGTGGTCCCAGTCGATGTCGAAATGTCTGTAGTAGGGAGAGCTCTCGCCGTGTTCGAGGACGTCCATGAGCATGGCGTTCTCGGTGTCGAACGCCATATGGTTGGGGACGATGTCCTGGACCCATCCAATCCCTCTCTCTCGAGCTCTGGCAAGCAGCGTGTTGAACTCCCCGGCAGTGCCGAGTTGTCTGTTGATCTGATCGGGCGATATGATGTCGTATCCATGCATGCTACCCTCGCGCGCACCAAATACTGGCGAGGCGTAGATATGGGAAATCCCCAGATCTGCCAGATACGGGAGGATGGCCTGGGTGTCCTCGAATCGAAACTGCGGGTTGAACTGTACGCGGTACGTTGCGACGGGGATATGCATTACTCGGCTCGGATGTGCAGGTGACTGCCTACGGCCAGGAAGAGCTTGGTCCATTCACGTGCTCGCGGATCGCCCCCTTCGGCCTTCGTTCGTTCATCCGGCAGTACCCTCCGCGACAGGGAGAAGTATTCGTTCTGCGCCCGCCAGACATCGAGGTCGAGTTGAAGCTTTTCGAGCGACGTGAGAACACTCTCGATCTTCCGGAGCAATGAGAGATCGTGGGGGTTGGCTCCAAGAAGCGTGACGTGTTTGTTCACCCAATCGCCTGCCACGTACTGGATCTCCTCGGTCCGCAGCTTGTAGGACCACTTGGTGATCCGATCAATGAGACGATCGAGCTTCTCGATTTCCGGGTCGTCTTCTGAGAGAAGGGATTTCAGGTCCTCGTGGACGACGTGCTCGGCCACCACATGGAGCGGCGACGGCACCCTGTGGCCGAGACTGTGCATGAAACTCATCACCGGGTAGTTGTTCGCGTGGATCTGTTGGAGCGAGTAGTTCACCTGAGAGACGGACTCTCCCAGGATACCGGTCAAGACCTTCAGCTGTTCGTCACGGAACAGGTGCCACACAGAGTAATTGTTGTGTCCGAAATGCTTCAGCATGAGTTGCATGATCTCCGTCATATGCCCTCGATCGAATTCCGCACAGACTTCATCCTGCATTTGCCGAAAATCGTCAGCCCCCGCGAACGACCTCACACCGCCGCTGACATTGTGATCTCCAAAATGGAGGACCGCGAAGCTGAGGCGCTCTGATTCCCACGTGAGTGTGGATTCGATGAAAATCCTCCCCGTAGCAAGTCTGAATTTCCCCGACTCCAGTTTGCGGTACGACTCACTGTCCACGGTATAGCAGTAGAGGCTCGTGGTCGGTTTTGGTTCTGTGAAGAGCGAATAGATGCCATAGTGTGCGCCGACGCGGATCATGTCGAGGCTCGCGTTCTTTGCGAAGTGTGTGTACGCCGTTGCACCGTTGTCCAGCACGTTGCTGGGGGCCTGTTGGAGGGTCTGCAAGAGCTTGTCCTCGAAAGGCAGAGAGAACAACTGCTCCCCCAGCTGCACCGCGCGTGCACCATACTGGAGGACCTGTGTTGTCTCGATGCCGGAGATTTCATCAAAGAACCAGCCGCAGCTGGTGTACATGAGCATGCAGTCCCGCTGCATCTCGAGGAGTCGCAAGACTCTCACCTTTTCGTCGTTTGTAAGCTCGCGGAGTGCGTGACGCTGGATGAACCCGTTCGCGCTTTCTCTCGATCGATCCAACACAACTTCGAAGTAATCGTTACGTGCCTTCCAGGGATCGGCCAGCAGGCTTCTCCCCTCCTGCTCAAACAGTGGGGCGAGCGTGTCCCGCAGAGCATCGAACGCCTGACGGAGCGGACGCCTCCACTCCTGCTGCCAGTTCCGCCCTCCCGTATTGCAGCCACAATTCTCCCGCCACCGTTCCACTCCATGGATGCAGCTCCAGGAGGAGTTGTCGTGGATTTCCACCTCGTAGGTCGGGGGGTGTTTCGCGAGGAACTCCCCATAGTTGCTCAGTTGCACATCCGGCGTTTGTTCGATTACGTGAAGGCAAAAGGAGAGCGCCATGTCGCCATGCCTGTGATGGTGCCCGTAGGACTCGCCGTCGGTTGCCACATGAACGAGCTGGGGACGCGAACGCGTCCCTGAGAACGCCCCCATGAGCCTCTGCGCGAATGCTTCTCCGTTGTCCAGCAATCCCCCGAAAGCCATGTCCTGTGATATGGGACCGTCATAGAAGAATAGAACGATAGACCTTCCGGAGGGAAGCTTGCAGAGATACGGTGTGGTGGGGTCCACCGCCTCACCCACGTCGTGCCACCGACCTCCCCGACCCATGCTGCGCACTCTGTGTGCCTGGCGCGGCGCGAGAATCGTGAACCTGATTTTGAGTTCGGCCAGGACTTCAAGGGTCTCCACGTCAACGGCAGTCTCCGGCAACCACATCCCTTCGGGGTACCTCCCAAAGCGACGCTCGAAATCCAGAATTCCCCAGTAGGCCTGCGTGTACTTGTCTGCCCTGTTAGCGAGGGGCATGATCATGTGATTGTAGACCTGGGCGATTGCGGATCCATGCCCGGAGAAGCGGTCCATGCTCAGTCTATCCGCTTCGATGATTGCCTCGAGGACCTCCGGTTTGTGCCGCTCCAACCAGGCGCAGAGAGTTGGTCCAACATTGAAACTGATCTTGGAGTAGTTGTTGATGAGATCCAAAATCTTGCCATCGGCATCGATGATCCGGGATGCGGTGTTGGGGGCGTAACACTCCGCCGTAATCCGCTCGTTCCAGTCGTGATACGGATATGCAGAGTCCTGCAGCTCCACCTCTTCGAGCCATGGATTCTCGCGGGGGGGCTGATAGAAGTGACCGTGTATGCAGATGTATTGTTCCATACGTTTAGCTCCGAAGAAAGACCACAAAACTCTGTCCCCGCAGTGTCACTGCGGGGCCGGGGCCGGCAGATAGAGGAAGGAGTGTGCCGGGGCCGCCCCATTCCTCCTCTGACGAATCGATAACCCGCTTCCATGTTCCATCCCACGATGGGAAGCTCCACCCGGTCTCACGATCCCCGAAATTGCAGACGACCGCTGACTCTTGGGCTCCGGCGCGTCTCCGAATGGCGACAACGCCAAGGGCTTCCGATACTGCCACCTCGATACCATCGCGTTTTACCGTACCCAGGGCGGGGATGCTTCTTCGCAGTTCGATCAGCCGGGCGTAGAACCGAAGCATCATTGCATGATGACCCTCCCCTCGCTTCTCCCACCGGAGTGTTGATGCGCTGAATGTTTTCTCGCTTTGCGGATCGGGAGGTTCGTCCCCCCAACCGAAAGAGCTGAACTCCTCTTTTCTCCCGCTTCGGACAGCCGCAATGAGGTGCGCGTCAGTGTGACTCGTAAAGAAGAGGAACGGAGAGTCTTCAGCATACTCCTCCCCCATAAACAGGAGAGGGAGAAACGGCCCGAGCAGAACAGAGCCGGCCGCAAGCTTCTGCGCTTCAAAGGAAACAAGCTCTGTCAGCCTCTCTCCACGCATCCGGTTGCCCACTTGATCATGGTTCTGCGAGCAAACGACAAACTGGACAGGTGATCGCCCCGCTGTGGGACTGCCGTGCCGTCTTTTTCGATACTTCGAGAACTCGCCTGTGAAGGCATATCCCTCCCGCATGCACTTTGCAAGCTGATCGAGGGTCCCGAAGTCAGCGTAGTAGCCATCCTTCTCTCCCGTGAGAAGAGTGTGGAGGCAGTGGTGATAGTCGTCTGCCCACTGAGCATCAAAACCGAATCCCCCCTCCTCCCTTGGCCGGATGGTCGCCGCGTTCCCGAGGTCGCTCTCGGCAATGACGAAGCGTTGCCTCCCATCCAGCGCGGCAAAATCGTGTACGGCCTTTGTGAGATCCTGGAGAAAAGGGGCGGCGCTCATGTCGTAGATTGCGTGGATCGCATCAACGCGCAATGCGTCAATGTGATACTCTCGAAGCCAGTAGAGTGCATTTTCGATGAAGAAGTGCCGAACGTCGTCGCTGTGCGGGCCGTCGAAGTTCACGGCAGGTCCCCACGGCGTCCGGTACCGATCGGTGAAGTAGGGGGCGTACTGGGAGAGGTAATTCCCCTCCGGGCCCAGATGGTTATAGACGACATCCAGAATGACCGAAATACCGTGCCTGTGGCAGGCGTTGACTAGAGTTTTCAGGCCGTGAGGCCCGCCGTAGGAGTCCTGTACAGCGTAGGGATAGACTCCGTCGTATCCCCAGTTCCGATTGCCGGGGAACTGACCCACGGGCATGAGTTCAACTGCGTTTACCCCCAGATCTTTCAGCTCCTTCAGACGAGGGAGAATCGCCTGGAACGTCCCTTCGCCGGAAAACGTGCCAACATGCAGCTCATACATGACCATTGCGGGCAGTGCCACCCCCCTCCACTCTCCGTCATCCCACCCGAACGCACTCTGGTCGACCACCGAGGATGGCCCGTGTACTCCCTCCGGCTGGTGGTGCGAGGCCGGATCGGGATATGCGGATTCGCGGTCCAGAATGTACCGGTAGCGTGTTCCCGGCGGGAGATCGCTCAGAACTGCGGACCAGTATCCTCTGGAATCCCTCTCGAGCTTCGTGCGACGATCCTTCTGCCCGGGCAGGGAGAGCTCCACGCTCTCCCGCATGGGGGCCCAGACTCTGAACTCGCACGTCTCCTCTCCCCTGTAGAATGCACCGATTCTCATCTTCCGGCTCCTGGGCTTTTGAAGAAGACCACTCCCAGAGGAGGAAGCGTCACTGAGAGTGTATTGGGCCGACCGTGCCAGGAAATCGACGATGCCTCCCGGCCGCCGTAGTTCCCGTGGTTCGCGCCGCCGTAGACGGCAGCGTCACTGTTGAGGAGCTCCTGCCAGTTGCCCCCGCGGGGTACCCCGATCCTGTAGTCGCTTCGAGGGAGAGGCGTCATGTTGCAGATGACGAGGATGAAGTCATCGGATCGGCCATCTCTCCGGAGAAAGCTGAGGGTACTGTTTTCCCAGTCGTGGAAGTCGACCCACTCAAAGCCCTCGTTGGAGAAATCGAGGGAGTGGAGCGCCGGCTCGCTTCTGTAGACAGCGTTGAGATCCTTGACCCACTGCCGTGAGCCCTGGTGGTGGTGATGTTCAAGGGCGTGCCACTCGACGCTCTCTTCGTGGAGCCACTCGCGCCACTGGCCGAACTCGTTTCCCATGAAGAGGAGTTTTTTCCCTGGGTGGGCATACATGTACCCGAGCAACAGGCGGAGATTTGCGTGCTTCTCCCATTCGTTGCCGGGCATCTTTCCATAGAGGGAACCTTTTCCGTGAGTGACCTCATCGTGGGAGATGGGGAGGGCGAAGTTCTCGAAGAAGGCGTACCAGATGCTGAACGTCAGCTGGTTATGGTGGTACTTTCGGAAGAGGGGATCGGTGGAGAAATACTCCAGTGTGTCGTGCATCCATCCCATATTCCACTTCATCCCGAAACCCAGACCACCCAAGTGTACCGGGCGAGAGACCATGGGCCATGCTGTGGATTCCTCTGCAAACGTCTGGACATCGGGGTATTCCCGGTAGACGGCACTGTTGAACCGTTTCAGAAATTCTATGGCATCAAGGTTCTCGTTCCCCCCGAAACGGTTGGGGACCCAGTCTTTGTCTTCACGCGAATAGTTGAGGTAGAGCATCGACGCGACCGCATCAACACGTAGTCCGTCCACGTGGTAGTGATCGAGCCAGAATAGTGCGCTGCTGAGGAGGAATGCGCGCACCTCATGCCGGCCATAGTTGAAGATGTAGCTCTTCCAATCCGGGTGGTATCCCTGGCGCGGGTCCATGTGCTCGTAGAGGTGTGTGCCGTCGAAGTAGGCCAGCCCGTGCTCGTCACCCGGGAAATGTGACGGGACCCAGTCGAGAATGACCCCGATCCCCGCCTGATGGAGCTTGTCCACGAGCTCCATGAAATCCTGCGGTGTCCCGTAGCGACTTGTCGGCGCAAAGTAACCCGTCACCTGGTAGCCCCAGGATCCGTAGAAGGGATGTTCCATGACAGGGAGGAATTCCACGTGGGTGAAGCCCATCTCCTTGACGTAGTTGCAGAGGTAGTCTGCAGTCTCCTTGTAGGTGAGCGGACGGTTCCCCTCCTCGGGAGCCCTGCGCCAGGAGCCCAAGTGCACCTCGTAGATTGACATGGGGGCGTCCAGAGCGTTTGCCGCGCGGCGATTCTTCAGCCACTCCTCGTCCCCCCATTCGTAGTCGAGGTCCCACACGATCGAAGCCGTCTTCGGAGGCGTCTCGGCGTGAAACGCAAAGGGATCGGCTTTGTCTACGGTGTACCCGTCATGTCTGGAGACGATGTGATACTTGTAGATGGCGCCGGCTCCGATTCCAGGAACGAACCCCTCCCAGATTCCCGATTCGTCCCACCGCACCTGCAGCGGGTTCGTCCTGGGGTCCCACTGGTTGAATCCTCCAATGACCGAAACGCTCTTTGCGTTCGGCGCCCAGACGGCGAAGGAGGTTCCGGCAACGCCGTCGCGTTTAACGAGGTGTGCTCCCAGTTTGTCGTAGAGCTTCAGGTGCGTTCCCTCCTTGAAGAGGTAGGCATCGTGATCGGTGAATGCCCCCGCTGTGGCTATCGTCGTTCGAGTTTTCCTGCCGCGATGACTTCCGGTCATGCTTGTCCTCCGGTGGTGCTCAGAGAAGGTACGCCTGAAAAAGGACTGCGAATCCGAGAAACGAGAAGAACCCGAGAACATCGGTGATGGTGGTGAGGACGATGCTGGACGACTGGGAGGGGTCGAACCCGAGGGCTTTCATGGTGATCGGTATTGCCGCCCCGGCGAAGCCGGCAACAATGAGGTTTGCGATCATTGCCAGGCCTATTACGAGCCCGAGGACCGGATTGCCCTGCCAGAGCCATGCGATGCCGGCGGTCACCAGACCGATAATGAGACCGTTGACCAGCCCGATGAGTGTCTCCTTCAGCAGGAGCCTCCAGCGGTTGCGCGGCGATATCTCCCGCATCACCAGGCCTCTCATGACGACCGCGAGAGACTGGGCGCCTGCATTCCCCCCCTGCCCGGCAACGACGGGAAGGAAGACTGCGAGAACGGTGATCCGCGCGATAACGTCTTCGAAGAGTCCAACGACCGCTGCGGCAAGAAACGCAGTTGCGAGGTTTACATGGAGCCAGGGGAGGCGTTTGCTCAGAGAGAACCAGACGGGTGAAAACGCGTGTTCGTCACCGCCAGCACCGAACATCTTCTGGATGTCCTCACTCGCCTCCTCCTGCATGTCGGTGAGCAGATGGTCCGATCGGACAACTCCCAGGAGGCGCTGTTCTGCGTCCACGACAGGGACAGCAAAGTACGGCTGGTTGGACATCTTGTTTGCAACCTCCTCGCGGTCCACGAAGGCGTTGACCCAGAAGATGTCAGTTTTCATAATGTTCCCCAGCTCCACATTGCCGGATGCGAGAAGGAGGTCGCGCATGTTGATCACTCCGACCAGGTGGTCGTCGGGGTCTAAGATGTATACGTAGGAAGGTGGGGAAGTCCGCCGCGCGGCCCATCGTATCTTCCGTATTGCCTCACGCACCTTCGTCGTGGAGCGAAACGCCAGAAAATCCGAACTCATGATCCGGGCCGCGCTGTCTTCGGGATACTGAAGCAGATCCCGGATCCTCTCTTTTGTCCGTTCCGAGAGATGCTCCAAGACGTCCGCCCGTTTCTCCGGGGAAAGACCCAGCAGAATCGCCGCCCCCTGTTGGGGGTCCAGGCGGTGGACGATCTCCTGGAATACCTGTGGCGGGAGACTCTCCAGGAGTTCAGTCGCGTGCCCAGCCTGGAGATGGTGAAACGCCTGTGCCGCCAGGTTGGGGGGAAGAGATCGAATCACCCTCACCGCCTTCGATTCCTCCATGGTCTCCAGGCTGTGGGCCGCAGTGACGGGATCGTTCTCGAAGAATTTCTGAACGAGCGGCAGCAACGGTCCGCGATGTGCCATTGTCGTCTTCTCCTTCTCCTTTGCCGTGTCGGTCAGCTGATGGCCAGGCCGAAACGGGAACAGTTACGTCAGTGTTTCTGTCCGTTCGGTGAACTCCAGGTCATTCTGAGTTAACTCCCTGAGGACCGGATCGTACACGGCGGGATGTGTCGGTATCTGACACCCGGTAAGTGGGAGCTCGTCCCTCAAGAGGAGTCTGGCCGCAACGGCAATGGGTAAGCCGACGGTCCGCGAAATCGCAGTGAACCCGCCCGGGATGCCGTATTCGATCATTGTGGAGGTTATCTTCTCCCTCCTGTTTCCTTCCTCAGGGTAGATGGCTTCGATCTCGTGGACGAGGATCACCATATCCCGCGCCCCCTCGGGCATCATCAGCTTTCGTCGTATCAGGTCGATCATGGCGCCAGCCACCGTTGTGACCTCCCTGCCGATTTTCTCGTGGGAAAAAAGGCCAAGCCACCGGAGGTTCTCCATGATCCTTCCGGTGCGACTTATCCCGAGGTAATCCGCCACTTCGTGCTCCAGCTTTGCCCCCTTCGGCGAAAGAGGAAGACACATTTCCGTGAGGTCACGATAATTCATCTCCTGCAGGCCGGGTATCTGAAGTGACTCGTTCGTCAGCCCGAGATGAACGATGTGCTGCCATGTCTCGCTCCAGCCGGGATACCGTAGCGTCCCTCGGATGATCGTCCGGTCCTCCCGCAGACCAAGGGCTTTTTCGTACGAGAGGGAATCCCTGTTCGGATATGCTTCGAATGTTCCCACACCGTCTACCTCGACAGTCCATGTGCGGTCAAAGACCTGGTGAAACGGAAGCAGCTTGATCTTCTCGTCCTCCCGGTAGAGCGCACCGTCTTCTCCTGCCATCAGGACGTTTCGGGGGTTCCACGTGATTGCATAGCGGAGAGGATTGGTGTTTGCCTCCGGAGCCGGAAGGCCCCCGCCGTACGAGACAAAACTCACGACGGTACCCCCGCGGCTGCGCACCTTCTGAATGAGTTGCATCGCCTTCATATGGTCGATGCCGGGATCCAGTCCCATCTCATTCAGTATGAGGATGTTCTTCCTGTGCGCATCTGCGTCGAGGGATCGAATGCGAGGTTCCTCGTATGAGGCCGTCAGCATGTGCGCCCCGTTGGTGAGGCATTCCAGAGCGACGAGATACTGGTACGGTCTTGTCAGCATGTTGATCACGACCTGGGCCTTACTCATCAGGGCCGATCGCGTGGCTGCATCGTTGATGTCCAAGGCGATACCCTGGCCGCGCGGATGTCCCGCCACACTCCGCTCGGCCAGCTCGCCGTTCAGATCGCCGACGGTGATGAACCAGTCGTTCTCCTCGGCGGACTGCAACAGGTAGAATATCAAGAACGGCGTGCTCTGGCCGGCCCCGAGAACCACGATGTGCTTCATCCTTCCACTCCCATCTTGACGTTCAATCGTAGAGGTGTTCTTTCAGGTGGTGGTATTGACGCGTGAGCTTCCCCTTGTGCAGTATGACAGCGTCCCTGAATTCTGGAGGCAGGGTGAGCCTGGACAACGGCCTGCTGAAATCTGTCCCCGCAAGTTGTGGAACGAAACGGAGCAGCTGCGTGCCGAAGGCCTCTGAGGCCTCCCGCGGGAACTCCGTGGGAAGCTTGTCCACTGCGAGGATCACGGGGCCACGACCCCTCCACCCTCTCCGCGACCGGCCGGTCTCCGGATCGTAGACATAGACCGGGTCGGTAGAATCGGTTGCCGTTGTGGTGAGTTCAATGGAGCCCCGGATGTCGCAGGTGATATCACCGATGACCCGGAGCCGAGGCGCAGGCCTTCTCCTGTAGAGTGTTCGTGTGAACGACCGTGTCACCAGCCGCGGAACACCCGGCTCCCAGTAGATGCCGTTGACAAGCACCGTGAGGTACGGCAGGAACTCCTTCATCCGGCCGACGTAGTTGCGGGGTCGCCGACGAAACTCCTCCGCATCGAAGGCGTGTCCGGCCTTCCTGTGTCGGTACATGTCGGGTTTTCGGAACGTGACCGCATAGAGGACCCTGTTCGAGGCGGTACCCGTCTCGTGGAGCCAGGCGAGGTCCCCCGGTGCTATCTCCTTGACGGGAAGATGTTTGAACAACCGCAACGCGCCCTGTGAGACCCTTCCGTAGCCGGTGAAGCCGAAGACGAGCGGGACCAGACTCCTGTGAAGGCCCCGCCCACGAATGGCCCGCCCCACGCTCCTGAGATCATCTCGCGCGTCCTTCAGGCTCTCGTACTCGGTTGCGTAGCGTATCCGGCGGAAAGGGCTCGGGACACCCTCCCATTGCAGACGCTTCCCCAGAGCCCATAGCGTGTCGATCATCCCCGCAAAGCCGGCGAACACCCCGAAGCAGGCAACGCGCTTTCCCGCGGCATCTCTGGCCAGCTCGTAGTCGAGCAGCGTGTTTCGATGCTCCACCATCGCCCGCAACATCGGCATGTTGTACGTCTGCCCTTTCACGGTATGGGAAAAGAAGCAGTAGGTCTGCCCCCCCTGGAGGAACGGCGGCGCTACTTCTTTGACACCGAAGATAATATTGGCTTGGCTGAGGTCATTGGAGACTGTGGCGCCCGCCCTTCGGTACTCCTCGTCTCGAAAGATCCGCTGGTCCCACGGTTGCACGATCACCCGCACCCCCGTTCGCCGCGTGATCTCCCGGACCTGCCGCGGCGAGAGCGGAGAACGCCGCTGCGTCTCGTCTTTTGTCTCCCGTCGGATCCCGATGACTCCCAGCATCAGTCCTCCAGTTCACCTCCCGTGACACAATAGGCCGAAAGGTGTAATTGCTCAAGCGCCGAATTATAAAATTACGTAAACAATGCCCCAAACATCAACACGTGCGCGCCGTCCAGCATCCGTTGAAGGGGGCGGGTCCTGCCACTACCTCCCACCACTCGCCGGGATTTCCACATCCCCGGCCCTTGCTGCCTGTTCGTTCGGATACCCTGGAAAAAGCGGGCGGAGCAGAGGGAGGAGAATGCCTCTCTCCAGCAAGGCCATCAGCAGTCCTGTAAGGAGAATGCTGATGACGACAACCGAGTAGACGATGTTCTGAATCTCCGCTCCCTGGCCCAATCCCATCTGCAAGGGTATCGACCCGAGAACGACAGCGGCGGTCCCCCGCGGGACCAGGATTCCCATGAGAGATGCATCCTTCAGCGTTGAGGTCCTTCTCGTCGTGGAGAGCCACACGGCCGCAAGCCGTGCCAGGACGATGACGACGGTGAGTCCGACGGCGAGGGACAGCGCCCGCGGATCGACAAAGCGAAAGGAGAGCCCTACGTAGACAAAGAAGAAGGTCTTGATGAGGAAGACGATCTCCCCGAAGAAGGACTTTTCGACGTCGTTGTGGACAAGGGGTGTCAGGTTGAATCTCCGGGACAGCCTGGGGATGTGAAGTGCCCCGGCGTTGCCGAGGGTCACCCCGAAGGTGAGCGCCGCGACGGCGCCACTGAAACCCAGGAACTCCGTAAGGCCGAAGAGAAGGAAGAGAAATGCCGGGGTGGTGAAGATCGCATGGCGGAGCTGGCGAACCTTGTGAAGCAGTACCGACCAGAGATAACCCCCGGCTGTGCCAACACAGACCGCAATGGCGAACGAGGCAAAGAGGTTGCCGATAAGGCTGCCGATCTGAACAGTCTGGAGCGTCATTGAATCGAGGATGAACAACGCGAGAATGATGCAGAGAGCTTCACCGAGTGGTGTCTCCAGGGTGAGGATGGTTTTTGTCCCCCCGCTGATTTCCAGATGTTTGATGAGGGGGATGACTACGGCAGGGGCCGGCCCGGCCAGGAGAACTCCAACAAAAAGGGAGAACGGGAGATCCAGGCCGGTGAACTGGTAGACGGCCGCAGCGGCGAGCAGGGCGGTGAGGAGAAAACTCGCAACGGTGATGATCGCCGTCTTGCTCAACGACCCTCGGAGGCTCTCGATACTTAGCTCCAGTCCGGCCTCAAAGAGAATGACGACAAGCGCAACAATAGTGAAGACGCTTCCCACCTTCCCGAAATCCTCAGGTCCCACAATCTGCAGCACGGGTCCGATAACGACACCGATGAGAATCAGGAAGAGGACATCCGGGATGCGGGTTTGCTCGAACAGTGCGACGAAGAGGTGTGCGAGAAACACCAGCAGACCGATGAAGATGATGACGAGCGCGGTCTCCACGTTCAGCTCCTCCCCTCTTTTCTTCGGGGGGGTGCGCCGTGCCGGCTCTCCTCTTCCAGTTTTGCTATCTCGCTGTCCAGTGCATCCCAGTCGGGGAAGGTGAGCGATCGCACGATGGGTCCCCGCTTTCCGTAGGCAATGAGAGCGCCAGACATGATGAGGCTGGTGCCGAGGATGATGTAGAGAAGAATGCCGGGGTCGAAGGAGGGATCGCGTAGCTCCTGCGGGATGGAGAAGTAGAGGAGGACTGTAACCAGCCCCCTGGGAGCGATGAAGGCCTGGGGGAGGAGATCCCTGACGCCTACGATGAAGAGGAAGACCAGGCGGACGAGGTAGATCGAAAGGAGGATGCAGACGCTCAGGATAGCCACCTCTAGGTTCAGGAGGGCCCCGAGACTGAGCACCATACCGAAGATCACGAAGAAGAAGGTCCGCACGACAAAAGCGGACTCTCTCGTCACCACGTGAAAGTGTTCCACCACCTGGTGAAGAACATCCTGCCGGATCCAGGAACGGAATCTCCCCCGGAAGAACACGTCCACATTGTTGAGCACCAGCCCGAAGATGAGAATGATGACGAGCGCCGAGAGATGAAGGAGTTTTCCCGTGGCGAAGAGAAGGACGAGGATAGAGATAAGGAAGAAAAGCTTGGCTCCTCCCTGTATCTTCTGGAAGAGGTAGATCATGAAGAGGCTGATGAGCAGCGCAATGATTATCGAGGTGCCCAGGTTTACCACGACGTGCACTGTGATGGAGATCGCCGTGCCGGCTTCGGCGTTGGCAATCGTCATGTTGAACATAAGGATTCCGAGGATGTCGGAGAAGGTGCTCTCGTAGACGAGAAACTCCTTCTTCCCCTCCTCGAGCTGGGACACGCTCGGGATCACGATTGCGCTGCTCAGGACGGCAAGGGGTATGGCATAGATCAACGCTTTCAAAGGCTCCAGCGGCAGAAAGAGGTGGAGGAGATACGCCCCCAACGCAGTGGTGGCCAGGAGGCCCAACAACGCCACGAGAAAGGATCGGATCACCAACGACTTTTTCTCCGGGGTGAGACGCAGGTCTAGCGCCCCTTCGAGGACGATCATGATGAGCCCGACCACGCCAATCACCTCCAGGACCCTGAAGAGCTCTATACCGGTCCGAATCTCCAGGAACTCCAAGCTCCCGGCAATGCCGATGCCAAGGGCAATAAGCAGAACAACGCTTGGAATATGTGTCTTCCTTGCTAGGCCGCTGAAGAAGTAGGAAAGAATGATAATGACCGATGCAGCAATAACAAATGCGTAGGGATTGAGGATATCCATTTTTCTTCGTATGTAGTGGAATCAAGCCTTCCCAATAACGGGGAAATCCTTCTCCATGTCAACTGTGCGGCGGTTTGGCACGTTCGGGGGTGTCTTCACACCGTCCATCCTGACCATCCTCGGTGTGATCATGTACCTCCGGCTTCCTATGATCGTCGGAGAAGCCGGGCTGCTGGGCGCCCTGGGGATTATCCTCGTTGCCCATGCCATCTCCTTCACGACGGGCCTGAGCGTTTCCTCCATAGCTACCGACAAGAGAGTCCGCGGAGGCGGGACCTACTACATGATTTCGCGCAGTCTCGGCCTCCCCATCGGCGGAACGCTGGGTCTTGCGCTCTTCGTGGGGCTCTCCTTCAGCGTCAGCCTCTACCTCATCGGCTTTTCCGAGAGCTTCCTCGGGTACTGGGGCTTTGCGGTTACAACGGAGTCCATCCGCCTGACCGGCACCATTGTTCTCCTGGCAGTGACGTTCATTACCGTCATCAGCACCTCACTCGCCATCAGGGCGCAGTACCTCATCATGGCGGCTATCGGTCTGTCGCTCCTCTCGGTCTTCTTCGGCGATCACGATTACGGGGCGTCCTCCACTCTTCTCGTGAACCCGAGCAGCGCCGTTCCCCTGATGGTTCTCTTCGGCATCTTCTTCCCAGCGGTCACCGGCTTTGAGGCCGGGGTCTCCATGTCGGGGGACCTGCGCGATCCGAAGAAATCCATTCCGCTCGGCTCGATATCTGCCATCGTCGTCGGCTTCGTCGTGTACCTCGGACTTGCGGTCTTCTTCGCCACCACGGTAGACAGTGCGGTTCTCTCCGGCGATCCCGCGGTTCTCCTAAAAATCTCCCTCGTTCCGGAGCTCCTGATTGCCGGTATCTGGGGTGCCACGATATCCTCTGCCTTGGGAAGCATTCTCGGTGCACCGCGCATTCTCCAGGCAACGGCGGCCGACAAAATCTCGCCGTCCATCTTCGCGCGGGGGTCGGGACGCGGAAAGGAACCACGAAACGCACTGATCGTCACATTCCTAATCGCGGAGGGAGGCATTCTCATCGGTGAACTCGACGTCATCGCCCGGATTGTCTCCATCTTCTTCATCACTACCTACGGGTTCTTGAATCTCAGCTGTGCATTTGAGACATGGACGAGTGCGGATTTTCGTCCGGAATTTCGTGTCCCGGGCTGGGTGAGCCTCGTCGGTGCCGTGGCGTGCATTGTTGTTATGATTCAGCTCGACTTCCTGGCGATGCTCGGAGGGACACTGCTCCTTGGCGGTCTGTTTCTCGCGCTGAAGAGGAAGGAGCTCCGCCTGGAATCTGGAGATGCCTGGAACGGCGTGTGGGCTTCCCTGGTGAAAACCGGCATCGAACGGCTCAGCAGGGTGGCGACACATCAGCGGAACTGGCGGCCGAACATCATCATGTTCCGGGGAAACGAAGAGCAACGGATCCACCTCCATGAACTGGGCCAGGCCATCTCGGGACGGCTGGGCATTCTGAGCAGTATCGAGCTCGCCGTACGGAACGACGAGACCAGCCGGCGACTTGAAGCGATCGAGCCCGATGTGGAGAACGATGTTCACAGCTTCCGCCACTACTGCAAGGATCTCTACGACGGGATGGAGGAGGTGATCCGACTCTACGGGTTCGCAGGGATTCGGCCCAATACCGTCCTGATGGGTTGGAGCAAACAGGAGAAGCTGCGCTCCGGTTTTGTGGAGCTCATCGACACGGTTACGCACACTGACATGAATATCGTCTTCCTCCACCACCATCCCGGGAGACGGTTCGGCGAAGCGACGACAATAGACATCTGGTGGAACGGCAGGGGACCCAATCTCTCGTTTGCCATCACGCTGCTGCGCCACCTGACAACCTCGCCAATCTGGCGCACTGCAAGGATGCGTCTGCTGGTGATCAATACCGACAGCAGTACGACCGAGAAGGTTCATCGCAATCTGCGGAAGATCCTGGCTGACTACAGGATCTCTATGGACGTCCAGGTTATTGACAACGAAGAGAAGGATTTGACGGAAGAAGAAATCATCCAGCGGGAGAGTTCGGAAGCTGATCTCACCGTCCTCGGTTTACGAGGACCCAAACAAACGGAGCTCGACGTGAGTGTCAGGCGGACACACAGCCTGGTGAAACATTTGGGGTCTGTTCTTGTCATCGACGGTTCATCTCAGTTCGAAGACCTGGATGCGGGGCTTCAGGATGAGGATCGCGATGACCGCGAGTCGCCGATGGATGTAGAGATGCCCTTGCCGCAGGTTCCTGCTTCGCGCTGGCCGACCGTGACTGCGGACCTCCAGAAGATCGATGCCAACGGTGACAAGATCCTCCGACTTCTCTATGAGAAAGCGTTCGCTCCCTGGTTCGTGGAAGAGCGACAGCTGGTGGCCGCCCTGCGCGAAACAGCGGGAGGGCTGTCCGTCTCGCTCGAACGAGCGCTCCGGTTTCCCGAACCGTACCGCCGTCGAAAGGCACTCCGGAAGATCGAGAACGAGTACCTGTTCCGATGCAGGAGCCTCGTGAAGACCATCGCGGACGATGCCCTGCCGGCACAGCATGAGAGGATGGCGGACGCACTCGAGGGCTACACTGATCGCCTCGAGAAGGACGTTCAGCGTTTCCCTGCAACCATCAGGCTCGACTTCCCCCGGGAGGAGTTCATACCTCATCGGAGCGACGGGCCAGTGCTTGGCGTACGCAAGCTCTGGAAACGCCTGCTCCACTCCATCCTGGGATATCCCGCAGGCAGCGGCGTCCCCTACCGGCTGGCTGCCGAACATTTTCTCCTCCACAGGAGGCACGCTTTCCTTTCCTCCTACCTGAAACGATTTCTCAAGGAGAGCACGGCCTCGCTCGGCAGGTTCAAGGGGGAAATGGTCGCGCTTGCAGCACGACTCCACGAGTTTGAGAGGGAGGTCGGGAATGAGGATTTCCAGTGTGAGGATCCGGACGCCGTCCTGGAGGCGTTCCAGAGAGAATTGGAGGAAGCGGACGAGGAGACCAACCGGCGCTCCCGGCTCTTCCGAAACCGTGTGTCGCTGGAGTTCCGCAAAAACCTCATAGCCATGCAGGCCGAGTTCGACCATTTCGGCATCAGGCAACGCCTGAGAAAGCGGCGCCTCTCCCCCAAGATCTTCAAACATCTGGTCCGGGCGAACCGGTCTTTCCCCGAGAGCTGGCTTCAGGAAATCACCCTTGTCTCCAATAAGATTTCTCTGGATATTGCTGCGGCCTCACTGCGCAGCCGGGTTCATGACCGTTCGGAGGAGTTTCTCTCTCTGGTACATCAGGAGATTGACAGCCACCTCACTGCGCCGCTGGCCCGCTTGCAGGCGAGTCTGTCTGGTTCGGTCGATAGCGAGAGCGAACATGCTCTTGAGCTGACGCTCGACCAGGTGCACAGTATCCCTGAAAGCCTGGACGAAGCTCACGAGGACATACTGGAGCTTACGCGAACTCTGCCTGAGACGCTGACGGTGAAGGGGCAGGATGATTCCACGGGAGATTCGCTCGATGCGATTGATGTTCCGGTTGTTCACCTCACGCAGTATATCATCGAATCGAAGTTTATCAGTCCGGTCCAGGAGGTGCTCACAGAGGCAACGGAAAGACTGAGGAAAATCGGCTTCTCCGTCAAAGACCATTTGAATTTGGCACGATTCGGATTGGACAATATCGATCCGGATGTTGCAGATCGTGACGCTGCCTCGGCTGCAATTGTGAACAAAGCCCTTGACCACCTTTCGGGAGAATCAAAGGCGCTGGAAGCGCTGAAGGAGGAGATTGCCGACAAGACGCGTGAGGCACTGGAGAGCGCGTTCGAACCGCTTGCGCCGCACCTGATCGTGGGTAGCGCCGCTGACTTTACCGACGCGTACCGGGATTACGCGAGCAAGAGGGTCTTCTCCAGGTTTGGTGCTTTGCTCAAACACGGGTGGGGGTATCTGGAAGAGCGTCTGATCCGTCTCATCTACTCGCGGAGCGAGGGGATGCTGCTCGCCAGGCGAATCACGAGGCCCGCCCCCTCGACGGCCTCGGATCTTTTGGATCTTGCCCGCGCACTGGCCCCGAAACCCGGTGTCCTGAAGGCCCTCCCGCAGTTCTACATCAATTTGTTCAGCGGGAGATCCAGCATAGGCGGTGATTTCTGGGTAACGCGACACAGAGAAGAGAAAGCGTTTGAGGGAGCATTGCGCCGGTACCGCAGCGGAAGTCAGGGTGCCATTCTCCTTCTCGGTGACCGGAACAGCGGTAAGACGGCACTCTGCCGTCGTGTCGGCGTGAAGCACTTCAGAAAGGGGAGCGTGTTCCATGTCTTCCCTCCACGGGACGGCTCGGTCGACAGCGCCGACTTCAACAAAGCTCTGGGTCAGGCCACGGGGTTTCGGGGGACCTCTGCCACCATCCTACGGTCAATTCCCCACGGCAGCGTGGTCTTCCTGCATGACCTCGAGCTCTGGTTCGAGCGGCACGGAGAGGGAACCGGCGTGATCGACGAAGCCTTGAAGCTCGTCGAGAATCATGCGCATGGCGTTCTCATCGTCATGAATATGAACCCGACAGCGTACGAGCTCATGCGGCAGCTGGCCCCCCTGCAGGAGGCGTGCATCGAGCAGATCATGCTCTCGCCCATGGACGCGGAAGAGCTGAAGGAGATGATACTGCGACGGCATAAATCCAGTGGCATGAAGTTCTTTCTCGGGCGTCGCCCGGAACAGTCGCTTTCGAGATTCTCCCTGGCTCGTCTCTTTGATCTCTACTTTGTCTGTTCGGACGGTAATCCGGGAGTGGCACTCAATCAGTGGCTCACCAGCATCACTCGAGTACATGGAGATGAGCTTCGGATGCAACCACCTGAATCCCCTTCGACAGGCGCGCTTCAGAGGCTCAGCGACGATTCACTATCCACTCTGACACAGTTTGTCATCCACAAGCGCCTCACCCCTGCGAAGCTGGCCAGGATCACGGGTTCGAGTGAGGATGCGACTCGGAGAACTGCCAACAGGATGACTGCGATAGGGGTCCTGGAGGAACGATCGCCGGATCTCTACACGATAAACCCTGTCCTGGATCTGCCGGTCCGGAAAACGCTTCGGGAAAGGCGGTTGATATGAAGATCCTCTTGGTGCTGGCAGCGGGGATAGCTCTCTGGTTTCTCTTCTACGGCTTGGTGAGGCTCGTGGATCTCATCACCATGCCGGAGAACCTCCGCGCGCGCATACGCATGCTCCTGCCAGGGTCGATCTTCGTCATCTGCCTCGGGTATTCTCTCTGGGCACTGGATGAGCTCTTCGGTCGGGAGCCATTCTACCCCGCTCTTGCGACTGGCTTTCTGACAATCGTCCTCCTGCTGCTTGTCTGGTTTGTACTGCGGGATCTTGTGGCAGGTATGGTGTTTGCCACGAAGCACCCCGGCGTGCTTGGCAGACGCATCGAGGCGGAACACGTCTCGGGGCACGTCCTGAAGGTGGGATACACCGGGCTGAAAGTGCGGACCGACAGCGGGCAGATTCTCTCCGTTCCGTATACCCGGATTGCGGGGCAGGTTGTTGCCGAACAGTTCAGGGAGCAATCGGCGGACCAGTTCCGGTTCACCCTTCAGATGGGAAGCGAGGATGATGCGGAGGTACTGCGGGAGCGGATCAGGAAGGATACTCTCCTGAGCCCGTGGGTAAACCATCATCTACCTCTCACCGTCCGGCTCCTTGGCACAGGAACCGGCCGGACGGCCGAGGTGGTGTTTCACTGTCTCAACGAGCATCATGCTGTTCTCGTTGAGGAACGGCTACGGCAGCGAAACTCTGCCCCGACACCCGGGCGTTGAACCGCGCGTTCGTGGGCTGCCGCTCACGGACACCTTCCGAGCTAGTTGCCTCTTTTCACTTATAGTGGTACCATTCTATTGCTATGGAGGCCACGACGAATCCCGCGTCCCCGTTCCACCTCTGCGTCTCCTTCTCTTTCCCCGGCCGGTCAGGTCCAACCGGATCAAAAACGACAACGGTACGTTGATGATTATGCTTCAGAAACTCGCAGGATACTTCCGATCAGTCCGATCGGTCGTCGGAATCTCGCGCTTTGGAAGCTGGCTCCTGTTTGGCACACTCATCGGACTCGTTGCCGGCATGGGGGCAATTGTCTTTCGCTTTTCGGTCGATGTCGTCACTGATACTCTCTACGGCTCTCTTGCAGGTGCCCGGTTCCCTACCGAAAGCCTCATCCCGGGAACGGAGCAGGTCACCGGGCTGGAGTCCCGTCACTGGCTCTTCTTCATACTTCCGGCACTCGGAGGCCTGGTTGCCGGCTGGCTGGTCTATAAATTCGCACCCGAGGCGGAGGGACATGGTACTGACGAGGTGATCCGCGCCTTTCATCACCAGAGGGGTCACATCCGATGGAGGGTGCCGCTTCTCAAGACCATTACCTCTGCCCTGACAATTGGATCGGGCGGGTCAGCCGGGCGCGAGGGACCTGTTGCACAAATCGGTGCCGGGTTCGGCTCCTTTCTCGCTGATCTCCTCAAGCTGCCGGAAAAAGACAGGCGCCTCATGTTGCTTGCCGGGGTTGGCGGTGGTGTGGGAAGCATGTTCCATGCACCTCTCGGAGGAGCGCTCTTCTCCACGGAGGTCCTCTACCGGGAGCCTGATTTCGAGTACGAGGGGCTCATTCCCGCCATCATCTCCGCCATTGTGGCCTATTCTCTCTACGGCGTCGTGTACGGGTGGGGGGCCATCTTCTCCACCCCGGAGCTGGAGTTCCACCAGCCTCTTCACCTTCTCTTCTATCTCCTTTTCGGGATGCTTGCCGGAGGAACCGGGATTCTCTATGTCAAGGTGTTCTATGGAATGCGCGACAGAATCTTTCGGAAGCTCCGGATCAAACGGTACTTCCTACCCGCCGTTGGCGGCCTTCTCCTCGGTGTCCTGGGGTACCTCTTCCCTCCTGTTCTCGGAACCGGTTACGGCTGGATCCAGCTCGCCATCTACGGCCACGTGGCGCTCTGGACAATGATCGTCTTCCCCGTATTGAAGATCATCGCAACGAGCCTGACGATCGGTTCAGGGGGCAGCGGCGGCGTCTTTGCCCCATCGCTGGTCATTGGTGGGATGCTCGGAGGCGCGTTCGGAACTCTCTGCCAGATACTCTTCCCCGAACTGGGTCTGCAGCCTGCTGCATTCATCATCGTCGGGATGGCAGGGTTCTTCGCCGGGATAGCTAAAGTTCCTGTCTCGGCGCTCATCATGGTGGCCGAGATGACAGGCAGCTACGGGCTCCTTGTTCCGACCATGCTCGTGGCGACCATCGCTCTGCTTCTGGCGGGGCGAACGAGCATCTACGAGATGCAGGTGCCGCACCGGGCGGAATCACCGGCACACCGGGGCGAGTTTCTCATGAGCATTCTCGATAAGATGAAAGTTCGGGGCAGCATGGTGAAAACCGCACCTCATCAGATCGTGGAAGAGAACATGCTGTTGAGAGAGCTCATCAAGGTCGTTACGCGCACGAATCTCCACTACTTCTTCACCGTCGACAGGGAGAAGCGTCTCACGGGAATGATCGCGCTGGACGAATTGCGGCGGGTGATGCTGGAGGCACACCTTGGCCCAATTCTCGTGGCAAAGGACCTGGCCACACTGCCTCCACCCGCCGTGCGACCTGACGACAGCCTCAGCGAGGCACTGAACAGATTCGTGGCAAGCGCCACTGACGAGCTCCCCGTTGTACGCGAGGACAACGGCGCTCTCACCGGTATCATCAGGAAGAAGGACCTCGTCGTTGTTTACACACACGCGCTGGCAGAGGCGCGCGATACATCGGGGTGAGCCCGGGCCCACGGTTCATACACTCATATTGAATCAGAACTCTCATGCAGGAGGATACGAAGAAACAGAAGCGCCTAATTATTGTGTCAAACCGTCTTCCGGTGAGCATCCACAGGTCCGAATCCGGCCTGAAGTTTCACGCAAGCACCGGCGGGCTCGCGACAGGCCTGAGTTCGCTTCACACCGGGTCAGACACATGCTGGATTGGCTGGCCGGGACGGGTCGGTCGGGACCAGCGAAAAGAGGTGGAGGAGAAACTCGTTTCCGAATTCGGGTGCTTCCCGGTCTTCCTCTCGGACAGCCTTGTCGAAAAATACTACGAGGGGTACTCCAACCGTACCATCTGGCCGATCTTCCATTCCTTCACCTCGCACGCGAAATACTCCGCCAGCGAGTGGGAAGCATACCGCAAGGCCAATCATCTCTTCTTTCTTGGGATAGAGGAGGTCTACAGACCGGGCGACATCATCTGGGTGCACGACTATCAGTTGATGCTCCTGCCACGCTTCCTGAGAGAACGATTCCCGGATGCAACGATCGGTTTCTTCCTTCACATTCCGTTTCCCCATTCCGACATATTCCGGCTGTTGCCTCAACAGAAGGAGATCCTCGAGAACCTTATGGCGGTTGACCTGATTGGCTTTCACACGCACGACTATGCGCAGGCGTTTCTGGGAAGCGTGCGTCGCCTGCTGGGTTACGATAATACGCTGGGTCAGATTATGGTCGGCGACAGGGCCGTACAGGTCGAGGTCTTTCCGATGGGGATCGATTTTGCGAAGTACGCCACCGCACCCTCCGACCCCTCAATCAAAAGTGAAATCGATACTATTGAGGCGACACTTCGTAACCGTACCGTGGTGTTCTCTGTCTCACGGCTGGACTACACCAAAGGGATCCCGGAGAGTCTGGAAGCGATCAGCGAGTTTCTCTTGCGCTATCCCCAATGGCATGGCACACTGGTCTATGTTCTGGTTGTCGTTCCCTCAAGAGAACGGGTGGAACGGTACGCTTCATTAAAGCGCGACATTGACCAGCTCGTCGGCAGGATCAACAGCACTTACGGCACCGTCGGCTGGCAGCCCGTTCGTTACATCTACCGAAACCTCTCTTTTGGCGAGCTGACGGGCCTCTATGCCAGTGCCGATGTTGCTCTCATTACCCCATTGCGTGACGGAATGAACCTCATCGCCAAGGAGTATGTGGCGGTGAAGGGGGAAGGCCCGGGTGTCCTGGTACTGAGCGAATTTGCCGGGGCGGCAAAGGAGCTGCAGGAGGCGATCATCGTGAACCCGAACAGTCGGGAGGACGTCGCCGAGGCGCTTCATAAGGCTCTGGGGATGCCTGAGGACGAACAGCGTCAACGGAACACCACCATGCGCCAGCGTCTGGAGACGCACGACATTCGACACTGGGTGCAGCAGTTTCTCTCTCGGCTGAGGTTTGCGGAGGAATCCTCGCGGACCCTCGCGGTGAAGCTCCTGGACAGCACACATCGCGAAGAGCTGATGGCGGCATATGCAGGTGCCTCAAGACGGCTCCTCCTGCTGGACTACGATGGGACGCTCGTCCCCTTTGCCAGTGAGCCCGGGGGGGCGAGGCCTGATCCGGAGATTTTGAATATTCTCCAAAAGCTCTGCTCACATATCCAGAATACGATCGTCATTGTCAGCGGCCGGGACCGCACCACGCTTGACCGCTGGCTCGGGAGGCTGGGCCTCACGCTGGTGGCAGAACACGGTGGCTGGATCCGTCCGAAAGGGCGTGAATGGGCACCCACAATCGGGCCCAACGAGGAGGTCTGGAAGCGGGATATCAGGCCAATCATGCAGCTGTTTGTGGGGAGGATTCCCGGATCACTGCTCGAAGAGAAGGACTTCTCCCTGGTATGGCACTACCGCAAAGCTGAGTCAGAATCGGCCGCAAATGCGGCACGGGAATTGCTTGACACACTTGCGAACTTCACCACGAATCTCAATATTCAAGTGCTCCCAGGAAACAAGACGGTCGAAGTGAGGCATATTGGCATCAACAAGGGGATCTACTATTCGCGCTACCATTCGTCGATTCCCTATGACTTCATCCTCGCCATGGGGGATGACTGGACTGATGAGGATCTTTTCGCAGTCGTTCCGCCCACGGCATACTCAATCAAGGTCACGCCCCGCATCACAAAAGCCCGGCTGAATGTGAAGTCTGTTCAAGACGTACGGCAACTCCTGGAGGAGCTGGCGAGGTGATATGAACGAATTCTACTTCTATACAAAGCTGGATCAGACGATTCTGCTCGGGAGGAAGGCGAAGACTATCCCCGAGCTGCTTGACGGCATCCAGACGGTCCCGGAGGCGTCGATCTACTTTCACACGCACAGGTATCTCCAGCAACACCATTACCTCTCCCCCGAACCTCCGAATGACTTCGCATACTGGACGACCGGCGTGCTCAATGATGCTGAGCTCGGTGAGCAGCTCTCCAGCATTGATATCATCAGGTTCGAGAGCATTCAGCGTCTGCGGCAGGAGTTCATCGCTCTTCTCCGGGAGTACAACGAAAGGACGGAGAAAATCCGTGAGTGCCCTCCTGGGCAGGAATTCCATTTCATGTCGACGCAGACGTTTGCTTTTCAGACCCCCTACACTGCGCGCAGTCTCGGTGAGTTCCGGAGCATCCTGAAGCGGGTCAGCATAAGTTCGCTCTACTATCACATCTACGATGCGAAGCTGCGGCTGCAGAAGGGCGAGAACGATTTCTCGCGCTGGTTCAGGGATCTGGGGTTCATCGAGCTTGCCGAAGAGCTGGCCCGGCTGGATCCGTATACGTATACCCTGGAGGGGCTGCGCAACAAGATCCTGGCGCTCGGAGAGAAGTATGATAAGAATTGAAGAATACGCATCCATCGTGGGACAGGCGACGATCGACGAGCTGTTCCTGCTGGCCCGGAGCCTCGAAGGGAAGGTTGTGCAAAACATCAATTCGACCGCGGTGGGTGGTGGTGTGGCGGAGATCCTCACACGGATCGTTCCATTGTTGAAGCAGCTCGGCGTGGATGCTCACTGGGATGTGATCAAAGGCGATGAGCGCTTCTTTGTAACGACCAAGAAGATGCACAACGGGCTCCACGGCACACCTGTTACCCTGACAAAAGATGAGCTCGATGCCTTCATCGAGATCAACAGAGTGAATGCGCAGGAGCTCAGTTTTCGTGACATTGTGTTTATCCACGATCCCCAACCGATCGCTCTCGTTGAGAGACGGGAAGGAGGAAGAAGTCACTGGATCTGGCGTTGCCATATCGACTTCTCCAATCCGATTGAATCTGTGTGGCAGTTTCTTGAAGGCTACATCCACCGGTACGATGTCTCTGTGTTCTCCGCGCCCGCCTTTGCGCGGAGTCTGGAGGGAAAGCAGGTCCTTATCTCCCCCTCGATCGATCCTCTCAGCGACAAGAACAGGGAGTTGCCCGAGAACGTCATCGAGAACATCTTCAAGTCCTTCGGTATCGACAGGTCGCGCCCAATTATTACGCAGATCTCTCGTTTCGACTACCTGAAAGATCCGCTCGGGGTCATCCAAGCCTACCGGATGGCGAAGAAGAACGTGGACATCCAGCTCGTCCTGGCCGGCGGAGGGGCCACCGACGACCCTGAAGGGCCCATGGTGATGCAGCAGGTGCAAGACGCAGCGGCAAAGGACGAAGATATCCACGTCCTGTTTCTCCCACCGGCAAGCGACATCGAGATCAATGCGCTTCAACGAGGGTCGACCGTGGTCCTTCAGAAATCTCTCAAAGAGGGTTTTGGACTGACCGTCTCCGAAGCGCTCTGGAAGGGACGTCCCGTGATCGCAAGTGCTGTCGGCGGCATTCCTCTCCAGATCTCCCACAAATACTCCGGGATTCTGACCCGCTCGGTTCAGGGTACCGCACACGCTATCAAGCAGCTGATTAACGAGCCTGAGTACGCGCGGAAACTGGGCATAAATGGAAGGGAACACATAAAGAACAACTTCCTCATTACCCGCCACATAAAGGACTATCTTCTCCTCTTTATCTCCCTGTTCAAGAATGGCAGGGATATTGTTTATCTCTGATTGCCGCTCTTCCTCCTCCAGAACGACCGGGCGTTCCGGGATTGTCTTCTACCCAGTTGCGGCAGGTTTCCAGCTGGAAGCTCTTGAGGCGAGGTGTCTGGACTCAGTCCGTTTTATTGCTTACCTTTCATAGTAATCAACATTCCGGCTTGGATTCTCGCCGCAATCCCTCCCTCCCGCTCAGCTCTGGTGGGCGGAGCAGGCGCGGCGGGATCTTTCCCATCTCTCCCCTGTCCAGGATTTCATGAACCAACGAAGGGGCACGGCCATGGAAAAAAACGGAAACGAGAAGCCAAGCTTTGCTGTTCTCGGCGCGGGTCACGGCGGAACTGCGATGGCTGGTCATCTCGCCCTGATGGGTTTTTCAGTAAAACTGTTCAATCGCACCGAGGAACGCCTGTGGGGTGTCAAATCCTCCGGCGGCATCGAACTGGAAGGCGAGATCGAGGTCGAAGGATTCGGGGCGATTCCTGTTGCCACCACCTCCATGGAAGAGGCGCTCGAGGACGTTGAACTCATCATGGTGGTGGTGCCCGCCACCGCCCACCGCTTCATGGCTGACGCTTGCGCTCCTCATCTCAAAGACGGGCAGATAGTGGTTCTTCACCCCGGGAGGACATTCGGGGCCCTCGAATTCAGACAGGTTCTGACCGAGCGGGGGGTCACGGCAGATGTCATCATAGCCGAGGCCCAGACCTTTCTCTATGCTTCGCGTGTCATCGGGCCTGCCCATGCTCACATCTTCAGGGTGAAGAACTCCATTCCAGTTGCTGCGATTCGAGCACATCTCATCCCCAGGGTCCTGGAACGACTGCGGAAAGCCTTCCCCCAGTTCGTTCCGGGAGACAACATCTTCAGAACCAGTTTCGACAACATCGGGTCGGTCTTTCATCCCACGCTCTGTACCCTGAACGCTGGATGGATCGAGGATGATGCCGATTTCCAGTTCTATGTAGAAGGAGTCAGCCCCTCAGTGGCCAAAGTGCTTGAGAAGGTTGATACTGAGCGGGTTCGTGTTGCGGAGGCTCTGGGAATTCGGGCGCTGACCGCACGGGAGTGGCTCTACCTAGCATACAGCGCCGCGGGTCCTGACCTCTACGGGGCGATGATGGCGAATCCGGGATACAGGGGGATCATGGCCCCCCCAACGCTACGAATGCGCTACCTTCAGGAGGACGTTCCGTCCAGCCTGGTGCCGATCTCATCGGTGGGACACATGTTCGGTGTCGAGACGCCGACGATCGATGCGCTCATCACTCTTGCCTCCACGCTCAACCAGACCGACTACTGGGCAATAGGGAGGACGGTGGAGCGTCTCGGGATCGACAAGTTGAATCTTCGAGAGCTTCGATTGCTTGCCATCGGCGAAACGAAGGGATGACAACGGCGCGCAAACCCCAGCAACCCTAGACTTGGAAGGGAAGTGATGCCTCGACTGATCCTTGGTGCTGCTCTGGGAACATGTGTTCATGTAGGCGGCTTAC
>Ga0209536_100000608_pt1 | contig 57927 bp, 51 predicted proteins | sample DeeMarSeWOR28_12_FD_187461 | JGI IMG/M metagenome (GOLD analysis project Ga0209536, IMG submission 187461) | Marine sediment microbial communities from White Oak River estuary, North Carolina - WOR-2-8_12 (SPAdes) (version 2) | ecosystem: Environmental > Aquatic > Marine > Intertidal zone >... | reverse complement strand
GCAAACCCATTTTAGCTACGCAGCTAGGAAGACGATGGGGCCAAAAACTAACCCAACAACGGCCCTGCAATCGAGGAGCCGCACCCATATTTTGCTTTTAGCCCAGTTTTAGCTTTGCCCGGCATCACCGCACTCCCTTACTTATTCAGCCCTATCTTTGCAAACAGTCTAGCATGAAACAGATGCGCCGCTGTGTGGATCATATGCGATCTGGTACGGGAGTGGGCGGCTCTAGCGGTGGCGAAGCCCGGCAAGGGTGAGAGGATAAACGTAAAATTCCAGATCCTGTAACCCCGTGATGACGATCGAAAGCATATGGCTGCACTGGCTGACCTAGCCGGTGGCTAACAGATTGGTTTAGTAGTCTAACTCATCCATGGCTGCCAGAATTCGCTGACGGGTCTCCTCAACTATAGGGCGCCAGTCTGTCCGGGTATTTGACACCGTCCCTATGGATACCCCAGCACACCAAGCGACATCTTGAACAGTTGCTTTCATTGATTTATCCGCTTTTTCAAGACTCTTGTCCGAATTAGCTTGACAAGTAAAAACGTTTTAATATTTATAATTAAAACGTACCTACAAAGGATCGGCGAAGGAGATCACCATGAACCAAAAATCGCGATTTGCACTCTTTTTCGGCAACCGTGGCTTTTTCCCAGCTTCGCTACAAGCCGAAGCGCGTGAAGAATTCCCCCGCGTTCTTGAGGCCGCCGGCCATGAAGTTCTGATGTTGGATGCGGAGGCTACCCGCTACGGGGCAGTCGAAACATCCCAGGAAGGCCAGGTTTTCGCCAATTTCCTGCGGGAAAACCAAGGCAAGTTCGACGGCGTCATCTTGAGCCTGCCAAACTTCGGGGATGAAAATGGGGCAGTAGCCGCTCTCAAAGATGCCAGGGTTCCAATCCTGGTCCAGGCCTATCCTGACGAGTTTGACCGCATGGGACCAGCCCTGCGGCGGGATGCTTTTTGCGGCAAGCTTTCGATTATGGATTTGTTCTACCAGCACGATCTGAAATTTACGGCCCTCAAACCACACGTGATCAGCCCTGTCAGCGAACGTTTCAAGGCTAATCTGGATCATTTCGACCGACTCTGCCGCGTGGTCAAAGGGTTCCAAAATCTGGTGGTTGGAGCCATTGGCGCCCGTACCACGGCGTTTAAAACCGTGCGCTTTGACGAAGTCGCACTGCAGCGCGCGGGAATTACCGTTGAAACCATCGATCTTGCTGTTGTAATTGCTCGGGTCAAGACCGTGGCTAAAGGTGACAACGCCTACAAAGAGAAACTAGAAGAACTGCAAGCCTACACGACCTGGGACGGGGTCCCCGATGCCGCCATCGACAACATCTCCCGCCTCGGAGTGGTGCTTGATGAACTCATCGAAGAATATAAAATGGATGCAATTGCCATCCGCTGTTGGATCGAACTGCAGGAGCAGTTGGGTATTTCGCCATGCGTGCTGCTGGGGCTTCTAAACAATAAAGGCACCATTGCCGCCTGTGAGGTAGATGTCTGCAACGCGGTAGCTATGGCAGCCTTGTCCCTGGCTTCCGATCGCCCCGCAACTTTGCTGGACTGGAACAATAATTACGGCGAAGAAGATGACAAATGTATTTTGTTCCACTGCGGGCCGGTACCCAGTGATCTGATGACCAATAAAGGTCAAGTATCAGATCATTTGATCCTGGTTAATGCCGTGGGCGAAAATCATGGTTTCGGCTGCGTCGTCGGGCGTATAGCCCCCGCTGAATTGACATTTGGCGGCATGATGACGGATGCGGGACGGGTCAAAGTCTACCTCGGAAATGGGCGCTTTACTGAGGATCCCATCCCTAGTAATTTCTTTGGGGCTGCTGGTGTGGCAGAGATTGCTGGGCTGCAAGATGTGCTGCTGCATGTTGGCATGAACGGTTACCGCCATCACGTGGGTGTGACCTCAGGCAACTACGTTGCACCCATCCAAGAAGCGCTGGAAAAGTATGTTGACTTCCATGTCACCATCCCGCAAAGTGAGTAAAGCATGCCTGATCCCAGGCTGATCGTTCAAAATGCATTAAAAACCGGGATTGCGATTCCAGCTTTTAACGTGCCCTATTTGCCCATGATCGAGCCAGTTGTCCTGGCAGTAGCCGATCAAGACAGCTTTGCCATGATTGAAACGGCCCGGCTAGAGTGGTTCAAATTTGAAGCCGGTGGCCCGGAAGCAGTGGCTAAGGAATTCTTCCGTTGGCAGGACCCGGATCATGTGAGCTTGCACCTCGATCACATCCCTGTAATAGATGAAGACGGTCAGCGGGTTGATTATCTCGCTGATATTCAGCAGGCCATCGATTTGGGTTATCATTCGGTAATGGTAGATGGCTCGCGTTTACCGTTGGATGAGAACATCTCTGCCACCCGGCAGGTGGTGGAGTTGGCCCACAAAGCCGGGATCCCCTGTGAGGCTGAACTCGGTGCCATCGTAGGGCACGAGGCCAGACCACTGCCACCCTACGATGAAATGTTCGCTTCTGGGGAAGGATTCACAAAAGTAGAGGAAGCGCGCTCCTATGTGGTTGAATCTGGCTGCGATTGGCTTTCTGTGGCCATTGGGAATATTCATGGCGCGATATCAGTGGGATTAAAAGACCAGAAAAAGGTCCCCGCCCGGTTAGATCTGGATCGCCTTCAAAGCCTGGCACGAGTAACTTCGGTCCCACTGGTATTACATGGGGGGTCGGGAATCCCTCAAGAATATGTGCTGGCCTCTTTCAAAAATGGGATCGCCAAAATCAATATTGCTACCGAAATCCGACAGGCTTTCGAATCCGCCCTGCAATCCACGGGTAAAATATCCGTTGCTCAAGATGCAGTTTACGATCGGGCCGTATGGCTGATCGGCGGGTTTTTAGGACTGGCTGGCATTCAAGGACTGGTCACACAGGGTATGCCATGAACCTGCTTGGGATCGACGTCGGTACCACCGGCTGCAAGGTGGCTTTGTTCTCCCTAAATGGCAATATCTTGGATTCCGCTTATCGCGAGTATGATGTCCAAAGTCCCCAACCAGGCTGGGCAGAGCTGGATGCTGCAACCATCTGGGAAGATGTGAAAGCCGCAATTCACTCGGTATCGGCAGCCAACCCGGGGGCAGACATTCTGGCGCTTTCGGTTTCATCCATGGGAGAAGCGGTGGTTCCCGTTTCAGAGAATCGTCAGATTTTAGGGCCATCGATCTTGAACTTCGACAGCCGGGGCGAGGAATTCCTGGCCGATCTGGCCGAGGAGCTGCCAGGTGAACGCCTGTATGCCATCAACGGCAACACGGTGGGTAATCACTACAGTCTCACCAAACTCAAATGGATTCAAGTGCACCAACCCAACCTTTACGCCCGCACTTACAAATTTTTGCATTGGAGCTCCTTCATCGCTTTCATGCTGGGCGCCGACCCGGTGGTCGATTACTCGCTGGCAAACCGCACCTTACTGTTTGATATCCACAAATGCGACTGGTCAGAGACACTGCTGTTAGATACCGGTATCGACCGGGCCAAGTTGCCTGACCCAGTCCCTTCTGGCAGGATCATCGGTATAGTATCAGCCGATATGGCCGCCAAACTAGGCTTGAAGAAGGGCGTGCGCATCGTATCGGGTGCCCACGATCAATGCGCTAATGCGGTTGGTTGCGGCGTGATTGACTCGGGCAGCGCCGTATATGGCATGGGTACTTTTCACTGTATCACACCAGTTTTTGCCACCCAACCCTTTCCCCATTTAATGATCGAGCGCGGCCTGAACACCGAACACCATGCCATCCCAAACCGCTACGTGAGCTTTATTTATAATCAGGGGGGCTCATTAGTTAAGTGGTATAGGGATACTTTCGCCGCTGAGGAACGCCGGCAGGCGGAGGCAAATGGTTATTCCGTCTATCCTACTCTCTTCGCAGAAATCCCGAATAAAATTAGCAGCGTGGTGGTCTTACCACATTTTTCGACCACTGGTCCGCCTTATTTTGTCGCCGACTCATCCGGCCTGATTGCTGGGTTGCGCCTGGAAACCAGCCGAGGAGAGATTCTCAAAGGTATCATCGAAGGGATAGCTTTCTACCTCAAAGAAGTGGTTGATTCGCTGCCGGAAACCGGCATCCAAACCGAGGACTATCGCGCTGTTGGCGGTGGCAGTCAATCCGATGTCTGGGTTCAAACCTGTGCTAACATTTTTGGACAGCCCATCACCCGACCGGACATCACCGAAGCTGGCACTTTGGGTGCGGCCATCATGGCTGGTGTTGGCGCTGAGTATTTCGAGAGTTACACGCAGGGTGTGGCCGCCATGGTCAAACTCGAGCGTACTTTTGAGCCGGACATATATCAGCATGAGCTTTATCAGGCCCGTTACCAACACTACCAGCAACTGTGGCCATTGATGGGCGACTACTTGCGAGATTTATCTACATAAATAGGGTTGCTTCCTGTGATGGCAGATAGCCAGCCTAGAGGTTATATTGACCAATTGAAGCAGGTATGGCCAGCGGTCATCATGATAGCTGTCCTACTGCTGATAGTGACAGATATCCTTGCCAGCCTTGCCAGGAATGTCTCTGATTGGCGCAACGGCTGCCAAGATGTTACCCACAAACGGCAGCATCCTATCACAGACTACCTGGCACTAGGGCGATACATACCGGCCGAGGCCATCGTTTCGAGCGAAGATTTGATAGCGGCGGAAAGAAGAGCCCCCGATGGCACAGGCGTTTATTCGCTTATCGAGCGTAGTGACTCGGTTTACGAGGCGCGATCGACCTATGATTATCTTTGCCAGAACGGGTGGTCGTTTGACCGTTGGAATACGTATGAAAAGCGTGATTTCATCTTTGGTGGAGATGGAGATGATCGCTACTGCACCTCGCACGCGATTCAAGGCCGTTTTTATATGGGTTATATTCCCTTGTGCGGATCGCGGGATAAGTTCTCGTCCTACAGCATCATCCAGCGGGGCGATGTGGTCATTGCCATTTACGAAACCACTTATGATCGGGTCAATACCGGTATATTGACCAACGGGGAAACCTGGCGGGTGTTTCAAGAGCTGCGAACCCAGCCTCATCTGCAAGAAAGTAAAGAGGGGACGTAGGTAGCGGACTATGAGTAGTTTTGCTATAAAGCATTAATGCTGGTCAGGAACTTGTCAGTAATAAAAACACCCCCTGTTCTTGAGGCCCGCCTACCCTTGTTGCTGAAACAGCTCAGGCTACCAACAGTAACCGCCAACTACGGTCGATTGGCCAAGGAAGCGACCAGCAGCGGCCAGCCCAATGAAAAGTACCTTGGGAAAACATATATCGCCATTAGCCTGGGTCTGGCAGCCTGTCAACAGAGCTGCCAGGTGCGTTTCTTCACTGCCGCTGGGTTAGTAAACACGCTCTTGGTAACCACCAACCCTGTCGTTTGTTGGTCGGGCAATCGGCATTGACAACCCAGCGCTTGATGAAGTTGAGAACCTCGTCGGTTTGACGATGGAATTGGGTTTTTTGGCCATGGCGTTTACCAGGGGGGCTATCGTTGACAAGCTTCGTTCTGCTTTGGAAGAACATGGACTAAAAGCAGGAATCTGGCAACATCTCGTGTCGAACGAGAAGACGGGGTCGAGATGCCACTGAGCCGAGCCAACGTGGAAAAGAATCCGCCCGACTGTTACTTGCCCGGATCATACTTGCCAGCTATCAAGAATATGCAGCTGAACTTGTACATACCGGTGTGCGAGCCGATAATATTCCTTCACAGCGGGTTTGCCGGAATTGTGAGTTAGCAGACTCCGGTATGTATTTTCTTGGAGTGGTGTATTCACGATTAGTCGAAAAGGCAGAGTTTACCCACTAAGTATTGCAAGCTCATGGTTATTCTTGGAGTGGAAGGTGGTATATCGCTTTGCAGCAACTTAGAGAATCGTCCTAACGATGATGTATTATAGGTGGGTAGCAGGAATGTAGGCACGGCCAGGTGCACTAAACATATCAAGTATAAACTTCCTTTTCTCTTCACTCGTTACCACTCCACAACACCTTTAATGAGCGGAACAACTTCACCGCCAACACGAACCATGGCAATATCATCTGGTGGTCCATACACCTCTATGTAAATGGTACTTGGTCGTCCGGCTTCTATGCCCTGCTCTGAAGTGATATATGTTATGGGCGGCGTTGCATCGATAATGCGGTTTTCTATCAAGTAGGCACCCAGTCCGCCACTGGCACTCCCTGTTGCAGGATCCTCAGGAACCCCCAGTCTGGGAGCGAACATCCTAGTATGGACATCGGACTCATCACTTTCTGTTTCCAGAGACAGAACCATTGTACAGTGGACATTTTTTTCGACTGGATCGAGTTCATCAAGAACACTGTTCATTGCAGATGCATCCTGTTTGCTGAGTTGAAGGGATTGAACTTCCTCTAATGAGCGAACAGGAACAAATAATTGACGAATTCCGGTGGACACAACTTGCACAGGCCAACCCGTATCGAGAATAGCTTCTGATCGCAAGCCGAGACTTTTTGCGAGCCGCTTTATTTGTTCCTCACTGGCAATGGCGAAAAACTCAGGTTTTTGATGGTCCATTACTACCTTAGTGACTTTGCCAGCACTGACATGCAACTGCGCTGCTCTTACCCCCACACCAAGCTCAAAATTCACCGTCGTTATAGGTTCCTCTAAAGCAACCCGTCCTAGATGGGCTAAAAGCCAATGCGTTCCCACGACCGGATGACCTGCGAAAGGGAGTTCACGCGCGGGTGTAAAAATTCGGACTTTGAAATCAGCCTCGGGTTTTTCAGGAGGCAGCACAAAAGTGGTTTCGGATAAATTCATTTCCAGGGCTATGGTTTGCATCTGTTTCGTACTTAGCCCCGCGCCTTCAGGAAAGACAGCCAGGGGGTTGCCGCCAAAGGCTTGATTAGTGAAAACATCTAACTGGTAAAACTGATATTTGGCCATATTTTTAATTCCTCTTTCAATTTTTCTTTACCCCAATTTGACAAGTTCAATGACATGCTCTACATCTGTCATGATTGACAACAAATCTACCCTGTTAACGAACTCTTATGTAATCACTTTTGAATGAATCAGTCACTGTACCATTGTGCCGGAACTACCAGTTCACGACGAGTGCGCGTCAAAATTTTGAAAGCCGAAATATATACATGAGTGATAGCGGTTTGCTAGCCCTTGAAACAGTGATGCTTTCCAGAGAAATACTTCTCTTTTACAAAAACAAGTACCCCACAAATGATATTAAAAGTGCCCCTATTCGGGGACATTTTTGTGTTTTGATGTAGACATATCTTATCATTTGAAGCGATCTTAGGCATTGGGTAGCTAAACAGACAGAATGAGCATGAGAAGTGACAGCACTAGAAGGCGGGGCTACTTCTATATCCTCCAATTAGTACTCAATTCCTATATATAATGTACTTGCAAGTTTGACATAAATGGAATATGATCCTGATTAAGATAGGGGCAAATATTAATCGGAATTTTTCCCCAACACGAAGTTTCATTCGCGCGTATCTTGAGCCTGAGTGGGGATAGCACCGAGAATTGCTCAGGCAGATATTGTCTATTTGCGGGGTTAAACTAATGGCAACTGTGGGCATGATTCAAATGGCGTGCTACTGTGGCGCAAAGCTTTTTTACATTGGCAACACTGCAAAGAACCAACCGCCCTTGGACATCATCGAAAAACTAAAGGCCAAAGTTAATTCGGGCGATACCGGCTTTTTTAGCAGTGCTGACGGAAGCTATGGCGACTGCCCATTTTGTGGCCTGACCTACGAGTTGCCCGATCCGGAACTTATGGATTGGTTACCTTACTTAGACCCAGATCAGTTTACCTCGACGATCAACAATATTCAGAGTTCGCCCTCTGGCAATAACGGTCAGCAATTGAGCCCTCCTTCTGCTCATCGGTACAACTTATGAGCCGGTGAAGATTAGGTGAATTCACCGACCGGTCTATCCCACAGAGTCACAACATAGCCTATCATTAGAAACCTCTTGTTTGCTAATTGAGGGCGTGTAATTTGTTTGGCGTGGAAAGGGTGTCCCCGATAAACTTTGATTGGTGTTGGTGCTCTGGCAAAGAGCATGCGCCCAATGCTAACTTAATACTGCCCAAGCCTGGTTATTAGGATTAAGAAATGAGCGAATCAGAAAACAGCTTCGTTCAGGGGATTCGGGAGCATAAAGTCCGGGCAGCCATCGCCGTATTGGCGATCGTGGCCGCCTTCGCAATTCTGTTATGGGCAGTAATCCCGAGTATTACGCCGGCATGGACTGGTTTTGGTTCAGACAATGCCAGTGATGGGGGGATGATAACCAATAGGACTTTGTGGGAATGGTTGGAGTTGCTGTTAATTCCGGCCGCTTTACTTTTAGGTGCCTGGTGGGTTAGCCATCCTAGAAAAGAGCTAGATGTCGGTCGATCCTCGGCCGAAGCTTTTTCGAAAAGCCAATTAGAGGCAATCGATAGTCAACACCAGGAGAAGAGGATTCAGATTTACTATGACACGATGACGGAATTGCTCCTGAAACATGGATTGCGCGAAGCATCTCGGAATGACGAAGTTCGCCGGGTCGCTCGAGCGCAAACCATGACAGTGTTATGGGGCCTTAATAGCGAACGAAGGGGAGCTCTGACGAGATTTTTGTATGAATCACAGTTGATCCAGCATCCGGACCCGATTATCTCCTTGGCGGGTGCAAATCTTTCGTCAGCTAATTTAAGTGGGGTTGATTTGAGCGATGCTGATCTAAGACAGGCCCGTTTAACGGCCGCTAACCTGGCTGATGCCCGGCTACACAGAACGGACCTCGCCGGAGCCGATCTGACCGGAGCCGACCTTCAGGGCGCAGTACCAACCAAGCCACCCGTGGGAGCATCAAGATGGGTCCCACCAAATTTGAGCCGGGCGAATTTGAATGAAGCTGTGTTACGAGAAGCGAATCTCGCTGAAACAAACCTCACCGAAGCCTCTTTGCGGGGAACACGATTGGATCAGGCAGATTTGCATAAGGCGATTCTAAGAGGAGCTGACTTACATGGTGCTCAGCTCAAGGATGCAAATCTGAGCGAAGCCAACCTTGACGAAGCAGACATGAGTGAGGCAAATTTAGTCAAGGCCAAGTTTACCAGTGCAATTTTGACAAAGGCAACGTTCAAGCGGGCTACGATGAGAGGTGTTGATGCTTGGCAAGCTAATTTTAAAGACGCCGATCTGAGTGGAGCTGATCTCAGCGAGGCACGGCTGGCGATGTGTTTCCTGTTTAATAGCAATTTACGCGGCGCCAATCTTACCGGCGCTAATTTACGTGGTGCCAATCTTAGTCGTGCTGATCTGACAGGTGCAAAACTGGAGAGAGCTGACTTACGGGGCGCTTACTTATCAGGGGCTATCGTCACCAGCGAAGAACTTGCTCCAGCGCTGTCCCTTGAAGGAGCAACGATGCCTGATAACCAGCGTGTACAGATCTCGCTTGGCACGGATGGCAAGTCGAACGGTTCACGAGGACTTCCTTACCCAGTTGCTACTAACGAATCTGAAAACAGCTAGTGGTAAACTCCTTGGAGTTTCCTCGAACGGAACCGGGCCTTCGCTCTATCCTAATTTCAGATAATCTCCCAATTTCGCCTAGCACTCGCTAAAACCGCAACCATAACACTTCCGGCAACCTTCCTCATTGACGAAAGCGGCCTCACCGCACTCAGGACAAAGGTCACCGAATAGTAATTGACTCATTTGCATCGGCAATTGCCCATTTGATTTCGAATCGGGCAGCTGTCTTTCGGTCAAGTACTCTTCGAGCGCCTGGGCAACGCCATCTGGTAGAGATAGAACACGGTTAGTGCCAAAACCCATTGGCCGGCCACCCCCAATGCCACTTAATTGTTTAATAACTTCTTCCATGCGGTCGCGAGGCGGTATCGGCGAAGACAATCGCAAAACATAGCTAATGAGTCGGCCGATAGCTTCCGAAACGGCCGCCGTGTCACTGCCGGCTTTGGAGGTCTGGATGAAGACCTCAAAAGGTTGGTTGCCACCATTCTCATTAATCGTAACGTACGTATTGCCTAGAGGAGTCGTAACTCTATGGGTCTCGCCCCGCAACTTGCTGGCTCGAGGTTTTTTCGATTCAGGCCATATCGTCGCCTGCTTCATGTTGATTTCTTTGTCCCCCCTGGTAGCCCTCGTCTCCAAAACTACTTTCTCCCTTGAACCCGTCACATAAACAGTGAGACCTTTACAACCTAATTCCCAGGCTAGTCGATAGGCATCGGCAACATCTTCTTCTGTCGCATGAGCTGGAAAATTACAGGTCTTAGAAATGCTGTTATCTACAAAAGCTTGTATGGCGGCCTGCATTCGCACATGTTCTTCTGGGGAAATATCGGCGGCTACTACAAAAGTATCTCTAATATGGTCGGGTATTTCTTCTAATTGCTGGCAACTACCAATTTCTGACACCGAGGCGATGATGTGTTGTCGCGACTCCAAATCAAGGTCCGCTTCGATAAGTGCTTGCTCGAACAATGGACTGGTATATTGCAATTCCAAGTCCGCACCATTGTCATTCACGTGACGAAGGTATGCTAAGGCGAAAACAGGTTCACAACCATAACCTTCACAACCAGCCACAGTGGCGATTGTACCAGTTGGCGCAACAGTTGTCTGCGCAGCATTACGAATGCCGAAAAGTCGAATACCCTCAACTACTGAATCCCAATCCAGACCAGGACGACCAAAATCGTGTCTGTAAGGAAATAGTGGTTTTGGTGGCCTCCAGGTTAAATCCTCGGGATCATAGATGCTCCCTTTGATGGCCAGAAATGGCCCTCGTTCTTTAGCCAGCTCGATGCTGGTTCTCATACAATGATAGCGAACAAACTCCATGACCTGACCAGCAAACTGCTGTGCCTTTTCAGAACCATAGCGGATTTTTGAATGGTACATTAGGTCGGCTAGGCCCATAATTCCCAGACCTATACGACGAGCCCGAAAAGCCGCTTCCTTTAATTGAGAAACGGCTGGAACATAGGCATTTGTCGTAACGACGTCGTCTAAGAATCGTGTCGACATTTCAACTGTCTTTTGAAGGGCAAGCCAGTCAACCGTCCCGTTTTGTCCCTTATGGTTGGCCAGATTAACAGATCCAAGGCAACAATTTTCATATGGACCTAACCATTGTTCCCCACAAGGATTCGTCGCTTCCAACTCGTACAATTGCGGCACGGGATTCTGTCGATTCGCAGCATCAAGGAAGAGCACGCCCGGTTCGCCATTGTGGTGAGCCTGTTTCACGATCATCTCAAAAATCTGGCGAGCTGGAATTGTCTTCCAAACCGCTCCATCCTGGGGGTTGACGAGTTCGAAATCTTCATCACCAGCGACGGATTGCATAAATTTATCCGTGATACCCACGCTGATATTAAAGTTCGTAATCTGATTTTCATCTGTTTTGCAAGTGATAAAATCCGCAATATCAGGGTGATCAACACGCAATACAGCCATATTTGCCCCTCGGCGAGTTCCACCCTGAGCGATTTCACCAAAAGCTTGATCATAAACCCTCAAAAAGCCGACAGGTCCCGTCGCCTGACCGGCCGATGACTTAACCAAAGCACCCTTCGGTCTCAAACGCGAAAATGAGAAACCATTCCCACCTCCTGTCTGTTGAATCAGAGCTGCATCTCGCAATGTCTGAAAGATGCCTGACTGATTGCGACCCATATCATCCGATACGGGCAATACAAAACACGCAGCCAATTGTCCCAGGGGCGTACCGGCACCAGTAAAGGTTGGGCTGTTAGGCATAAACCGAAACTCGGTTAAAAGTTGGTAAAATTTCTCCGTCGTCGCTGCGACATCTCCATCGCCCTCTGCCTCGCCCTTCGCTACATGGCTGGCAACACGATAGAACATTCCCTCAACACTTTCCACAGGCTTGCCATCCTCACCCCGGCGCAAGTATCGCCGTTCCAGAACTGCCTGACTATTCTCAGAAAGCTTTATTCGGGGCCTATCCTCAACTGCTTTTTGAGCTAACGTGATCGATTGCATCTTACTACTCCAGCGCTTTGTTCTAGCAACTACCAGGCGCAATTTCCATTCAATTGGTGACTATTCCCCCACCAACAGGCGATCGATTTCAGAACGAATAGATTCTAGATCGTCCAGTTGCAGATAGACGATTGCATAACGGATATACGCAACTTCGTCCATTTTCTTAAGCTGCCTTATCACGCGGTCACCTACCAGACGGCTTGGCACTTCTGCCTTGCCCATTTGCTGTAACTCGGCCTCGATCTCGCCCACCAACCGCTCGATATCGACGGCCGCGACCGGCCTTTTGGCACAGGCCACACGAATCCCTCTCATCAGCTTATCGCGTGAAAACTCTTCTCTTGTTCCATCACGCTTGACCAGCATTGGCGTAGCCAATACCGCCCGTTCATATGTACTGAAACGCTGCTCGCAATTCACACACAAGCGGCGTCTTCGGATACCTCCACGTGTGTCATGACTCGTGTCGATTACACGCGTTTTTTCATTACCACAATATGGGCACTTCATCGAAAACCCTATACCGCTCTAACAAAGTCACATAGTATCGAAGTACCCTAGATGTAGGGTATATTCTTACCCCAACCCCCATATGTAGTGCTCGAGAGGACCGAATTATAGCATAGCCTTGCAGCCAAGACAAGCAAAAATGCTATAAATTACCTTAAAAAATTCAACCGGCAGTAAGACGCGGTCACGGCTGCGGGAATACGCTTATGTCAAAAGCATGCCACCCCGCAGCCGGCCGCGTTAGGGAAGAGGATGAGGAAATTTATCGTCGTTAGCTCTTATGTTTCCTAAGAAAGGTTGGAATTTCCAAATCATCTAAACGAAAAGCCGTCCGATCGGCGGGCTGACCCGGCCGGGCTGACTCGCTTGGGGAGGCCTGAACAGCTGGTTGAGGCTCTCGAACCGGCTGGCCTTTTGGCTTAGGGCGCTCAACCCGCTGGGCTATAGGGCGAATGTGCGGCACCGAGTGTTCAAATCCCGTCGCGATGACCGTGATCCGAACTTCGTCTTTCATCATTTCATCTACGACGGCCCCAAAAATGAGATTGACGTCGGGGTGAGCTGTTTCCCTTATGATGGTGGCGGCCTGGTTTATCTCATAAAGACCCAGGTCGTCACCGCCGGTAACGTTAAACAAGATACCCCGAGCACCATCAATTGTGACGTCCAGTAGCCGACTCGATAGGGCTTGCTCGGCCGCAATTCGGGCTCTGTCTTCACCCGTCCCGTGCCCAACCGCCATAAGTGCCGCCCCTCCCATCGACATGATCGTCTTAACATCTGCGAAATCCAGGTTGATGAGCCCCGGCACAGTTATCAGCTCGCTAATACCCTGGATTCCCTGGCGGAGGACATCGTCCGCTGCCCGGAAGGAATCCATCAAAGTTATCCGGCGATCTCCCATCTCTAAGAGTTTATCATTAGGGATGACGATCAAGGTGTCCACCTGCTCTTTCAATTTTTCAATACCAGATTCGGCAATGCGCGAACGCTGGGCACCTTCAAATGTAAACGGCCGTGTTACGACGCCGATGGTAAGAGCTCCTTGTTCCCGAGCAATTTTGGCTATAATGGATGTGGCACCGGTACCAGTTCCACCACCCATTCCAGCGGTGATAAACACCATGTCAGATCCTTGGAGAAGCGAATAAAGCTCATCAATTGACTCTTCGGCCGCCCTCTCGCCGATTTCAGGATCTCCACCCGCCCCGAGACCTCTGGTCGCTTTGTCGCCCAAACGAATTCGCTGGGGCGCCTGGCTGCGCATCAGAGCCTGACCGTCGGTGTTTAAGGCAATAAACTCAACGCCGCCTATACCTTCTTCGATCATGCGATCGACGGCGTTGCTACCACCCCCTCCAACACCAACAACCCGGATGAGGGCTGTGCCTTCAACCTCGGGCATACGTTGAACCGACCTTGCAAAACCACTGTTTGTACTACGTTTACTCATAATCCACCCTCTCCCGTGGTATATTGAGTGTGTGGCGATTCATCAATGTGAGATGTACCTACAATATGAATCGCAGCACCTCGCGGTCTCACGAATCTTAGTTTTTAAAACTTTAACCATGAAACACTACAACTATCCATTAATAAACCAACATCTTTCACAAATCTAAAAATGGCCTCCGGCTAGCCGGGCAACAATTCCTTAAAGAAACGGGTTAATTTTCGCCCAAACTCACCTTGCCGCGGCCGTGGCCGATACATATTTTGCCCGCTAACAGACCAATTCAGAAGCCCAACACTGGTGGCAAAAGCCGGACTATGCAGGGAGTCAACTAAACCCACCAGGTTTTTCGGCTTTGCGACCCTGGAAGGAACACCGAGCACCTGCTGGGCAACTTTTCCAATACCTCGAAGCTGAGATGCGCCGCCGGTAAGTACGATACCAGCCGGTAGGAGACCTTCATATCCAGAGCGTTTGATATCCTGGAGGATCATATGAAAGATCTCCTCGATTCGAGCTTCGATAACATAGGCCAAATCTTGCCGGCCGACCTGGATCTTTTCCCCTCCAAAAGGTTCTACCGTAAATACAACGTCAGGGTCAATTTGATCTGGTCGGCTATCCCCATATCTGATCTTCACCTCTTCAGCCACTTCATAGGGTACGCGTAAGCCGATAGCGATATCGTTAGTCACGTGAAATCCACCAACTGGCAGAACCCTGGTATGCCAAACGGTGCCCTGCATATAGAGGGCGATATCGGTCGTTCCGCCACCGATATCGGCAACAATTACACCCATTTCTTTCTCGGTAGGTTCCAAGACAGCCTCGCCAGAGGCTAACGAATTCAAAACGAACTCTTCCACCTCAATACCGACATTGTCGGTCGTACGGCTGAGGTTCATTAATGCGGGGGAGGCGGCAGTAACGATATGGGCCTCGACCTCTAGACGGTAACCATGCAAGCCGATTGGGCTACGGACTTCATCCTGGTCATCCAGGGTATATGAGCGGGGAACGAGATGAACGATTTCTCGATTATGAGGTAGGGATATTGCCTGTGCAGCATCTAATGCACGCTCAATATCTTCGTGTGTCACACCATTTCCATTTCGCCCAATAGCTACAACGCCCCGGCTATTAGTCGAGCTGATATGCTCGCCCGCCATACTTACAAAGGCCCTAGATAGATCGTAACCAGAGGTTTGTTCGGCCTGCTCGACAGCTTGGGAGATGGCGAGCGTTGCTTGGGCAACGTCGACAATCATACCCTTGCGCATTCCTTTTGCTGGCTCTTGACCGAGACCAATGATCTGGACCTGGCCCTGGCGAAGTTCTCCCACCAACGCACAGACCTTTGTCGTTCCAATATCTATGGCAAAAATTACACCTTCCATCGCAATTTTCCCTACTTTTCAGCTAGTTGCCGTTGGCCATGTAATATGGCTTGGCCTGGTTGCGAACGCTGATGTAAGCAGGCGTTACAGCCCTTGACAACAAGTCTTCAACAATAGTTTCATAGACAACCAACTTCTGCTCCATATCAGGGCCACTACCAAAATAGGCCCGCCAACCTCGACCATCCTGATAACTCAAACCAATGCCCGGTTTGAAGTAAAGTCGGTCAATATTTGGCCTTAAATTACGCAATTTAAGCGCTCCAACGAGTACTTCTTGCGCCACATAAGCTTGCTCCTCTACAGGTTCATCAACTTCTGCTTTAATAACCAGCAAGTCGGCGCTCTCCGACCGGGATTGAATCAGCAAGCCACTCTCATTTATCCAATAACTTTTTCCATTTTGTTCCCATAAGGCAATCGGGCTATCTTCTGCAATCTGAATATCTACTTTATTGGGCCATTCCAGCACAACTGTCGCCGAAATGACCCCAGGTATTTGTTTGATTTGAGCGGCAGCATCATTGGGATCGGCACCGAATATATGGATACCTGCCAAACCGCTTTTTGAAACGACATCAGAAGAAGATATCGTCTTGTTACCTGTCACCGGAATACTCGTCAAATAAAAACTCTCATCCTGCCCGACCATTACAAATGCCCAAATACATACGGACAACAGAGCTAGGCTGAGCCATCGGGCCGAGGTAACCAGCTTCTTTATCGCTTGTGTCGGTAGGCGATATCTTCGCTGATTTCGCCGCCGACGTTTCTTGGCCGCTCGTGGAACGACGATTTTTGGCAAGGCTGCCGCACCAGATGCCTTCATGTGTTGCATCTTTGGTTGTTTGCGTAGCTTTCTTCTTCTAGACACTATCTTCGATCTCATAGGAAGTCTTTAATTTTGATTTCACTTCACTTCGTTCCAAAGCCAATTCAATCAACCGATCAAGTAACTCAGGATAACTAAGACCTGATGCCTCCCAAAGCTTTGGATACATTGATATCCGAGTGAAGCCAGGGATGGTGTTGATCTCATTGATATAAATGCGCCCATCATCTTTATCTTGGAGAAAATCTACCCTGCCTAAACCGGCACCATCTATTGCCTGAAATGCCTTAACCGCCATCTGTTGGATCTGGTTAGCTGTATCTGGATCCAGTTCGGCCGGGATAATGAGCTCTGAATCGTCGCTAACATATTTGGCAACATAATCGTAAAATGATCTACGGGGTTTGATCTCGCCAACGACACTGGCTACCGGATGGTCATTGCCAAGGACTGACACTTCCAACTCCCGGCCATTGATACCTTGTTCGACGATTAAACGCCGGTCATAATGTCCAGCATCATTGAGCCCGGCGGTTAATTCTGACCGATTTGTACATTTACGAATGCCGACACTAGAGCCAAGGTTGGCCGGTTTTGTAAAGACAGGATAGTTCAAGGTTGACTCAACCAATTGGAGGATTCGCTCTTTTTCCTGGAACCACTCAGACCTTAAGACCAGAATCCAGGGAAGAACCGGCAGACCATGAGCAACCATTACGGCTTTGAATATTGCCTTGTCCATACCGACGGCTGAACCGACAACTCCTGCTCCGACATAAGGAATTCCAGCCAATTCCAACAAACCCTGCACTGTACCATCTTCACCATACGGGCCATGCAGGATCGGGAAGACGACATCCAATGTTGCAACTTCAGAGAGACTCGATACATGCCTGTTTTCTGTATCCACTTGCATCAGGGCGGCAATTTCCGGGTCGGGTAAGAGCGCTGCCGGCCGAGCCGCTCCGTTAACCCCATTTTCCAGGGCAGCCGCTACATCACCCGTTAACCACTGGCCGGTTTTAGTGATGCCGATCATCTCAATCTCGTACTTATCGCGGTTCAAAGCAGCGATAACCGATTGGGCCGACATCAAAGAGACTTCATGCTCGCCGGAGCGTCCACCGAAGATGACACCTATTCGAAGTTTCCGTTGGTTATCCTTCGATTTCTGTTGTTTTTTGGACATCTTTATTACGATCAGTTCGTTCTTAAATCCGCACAATCAGGACTCTAATGTCTGACCCCAATTGCAAAAAACTAACCTCAAAATTAACCGTCATCCTCGTCAAATTTCCAATCCCCAACGAGCTCAACTTCCAGATCCAATTCCACCCCGAAATTCTCGCGAACTGTATTCCAGGCCTCGGCAATTAGAACTCGCACATCTTCTGCGGTGGCCTCTTCATCGTTTATGAAAAAGTTGGCATGTTTTTCAGATATGTGGGCACCACCATAACGGAAACCTTTTAGACCGGCTGCTTCAATCAGATAACCAGCGTAATAATTTTCCGGATTCTTAAACATCGAACCCATACTGGCACCACTTGGTTGGGTCTCCTTTCGCCTGGCAACGAAGCCATCAGCCCGGGCCATCAATACCTCTGTCGGCTCCGGTCTCAATTCGAGCTCAGCCGTGAGAACTACGCGGCGTGGCTGTATTTCTTTTTGCTCACGCTTGAGGATGCTATCCCTATAGCCATATTCCATATCATCGTTGTTGAAAATCTTAAGACCACCACCTGGCTCCCAGACCGTAGTCGAAAGTAATGTTGTGGCCATGTCACCACCATGCGCGCCAGAGTTCCCAACCACCGCGCCACCCACGGTGCCCGGGACGCTGACAGCCCATTCGAGCCCACCCAAGCCTTTGGCTATACACTGGCGGGCGAGTGAAGACAAATTCATTCCTGACTCCACGGCACAAACCACGTTTAACCCGGTATGGCGAAAGTGGACCTCTCTGGCCTTGTTAAGTATGACTAATCCTTTAATACCATTGTCGGAGACGAGGATATTAGATCCACCACCTATGACGGTATACGGTATGTGTTGTAGGTATGCCAATTCAACAGCGGTATGTAATTCGGGAACAGTGGTGGCTATGACGAACATTTCGGCCGAGCCTCCAACCCGGGCGGATGTATATCGGTCCATTGGCTCATTTAAGCGGAAATTATTATCAAAGACTTCGCGAAATCGCATTTGTATGGCTTCAAGCACTGTGGTTTCCAAATCCATCCTTGTTTTACCTTTCTTCGTCACTCAAATTCACCAATTCCAATCGCCATTCGCCTCTTCCCTATCGTATATCCGGAAAAAGCTTATCCTTGGCCATTTTTCATCTGTGGCCCATACTCCAGCCGCTTTTGGAGATTGTGAAACACGATTTCACCAACCAGGTTCCCGTCACCAGCCGACAATGTCAAGAATACGTCACCTGGCCTAACCCGTTCCAGGAAAAAATCGGATGTCGCCACTACGCTACCAATATGAGAGACATCAGGGTGGTCCATAGCTTTCATTATCACATTCATGTTTAGACCAAGGTTATCGGTCTCACGGCTCTGGTAAACTTCAAGGATCAACACCCGGTCAGCCTCAGAGAAACTGGTTGCAAATTCGGGCAAGAGACTTTTCGTACGGCTAAAAGTGTGCGGTTGCCAAACCGCCCAGATCCTTCGACCCGGATAACGTTGTCTGGCTGCAGCCAACGTGGCCCGGATCTCGGTTGGGTGATGGGCGTAATCGTCAATTATCGTGACATCGCCCACGTCACCTACTATCTGGAATCGCCGTCCAACCCCGCCAAAGTTTGCCAGGGCCTGCAGGATTGTACTCATCTCAATACCCAGGCCCGCTGTGGTGGCAACCGCAGCCAGGGCATTCAGAACATTGTGTTGGCCTGGAACGCGAAGTCGGATAAGACTCACAGATTCTCGGTCCCTTTGAACAACAAAGTCAATGCCGCCTAACTGGTTAACTCTCAAATCCACAGCTCTCCAATCTGCCTTTGTCAAGCCATAAGTTTCAATTTCAATATGTGGGTCCGGCGCTTCTCTCGCCAGACGATTGGCTAGTGGATCATCGCGGCATATGACAAGCCGGCCGCCCTCTTTGATGTTCTTCAAGAACTCTTCAAATATCCTTTGATAATCCTTTTCTGAAGGATATAAATCTGGGTGATCGTAATCGACGTTCGTGATCACCGCGACATCAGGTTTTAAGCCCAAAAACATTTGATCGTATTCGTCAGCTTCAATAACGAAATATACACTCTGACCAGCCCGGCCGTTGCTACCTATTGCAGGCAATGTTCCGCCCACGATGATAGATGGATCCAAATCTGCTTCTATCATGATCTGGCTGATCATCCCGGTGGTGGTCGTCTTGCCATGAGTACCGGCAATGGCAATAACGTAGGCGCCGACCAGAAACCTATCCAGAAATTCGGCACGTTTCAGCACGGGTATTCCGGAGTCTCTGGCAGCTAAAACTTCGACGTTGTTTTCTGGTATAGCCGACGAAACGAGGAGCACGTCAGCATCTCGACTAAATCGAGAGTCGTGACCTTCAAATATATCAATGCCGGCCGAAGACAGGTCATTCGTTAGCTCATTCATTTGTAGATCTGATCCACTCACCGTAAAACCTTTACCAAGCAAAACCCGAGCGATTGCTGATAAGCCCGCACCACCAATGCCCACCAGGTGGACATGCATTCCTGGTTTCAGTTCGATTTCTTTTGCCAGCATTTGAATCTTGAATGGTATCATTCTTCAACGATCACACAGAGACATAAACTCTATTCCATCAAATTAGAGCAACGATAACGATAAAGAATGTCACAAAAAACAGTATCAACCATAGTGTTGGTGACATGATGCCTAAGGGCAACCATTCAGTGAATCCAAAGGCAAGAGTATCGGCTGCAGGCCTGAGGATGATGTTTGGATCAAATGGGTATGGCACGCCAACGGGAAGGTGCTCATACCCATCTGGGATCGGAACATATTCCAGCAAACTCCATAAACCACCAACTACAAGATAACCATTAATAGCACCAACCAACATGCCAATAATACGCCTCTCGAGCCCGGCCCGAATACGTTCCCCAAACCGCCCTCCAGCCACTGATACAGCTAAGCTAGCAACAACCTGATAACTGAAAAAGGCAACGATTGCAAAGAAAATCCCTTGAATCAGGATCTGACGACCTCTCACATCCTGAAGTTGCTCGGGCGTCATGACATCGGCCGGGACTACGCCGAACAACGAAACCATTTCATACCCAAACTGCATCAACGCAGCGACGGCTCCAACCAGGCCCGACATGGCGATTACTTCCTTTTGCCAACCGCGCATGTAGCCAATGACGGTGAATAGGACTACGAGCATCCAAAATAAGAGAAATAGGTTAATCATCTTATAGCTCTCTTTGCTAAACCTATGAGTAACTTCGCCAAGTTGTCCCCGGCATTTGGTACGTCGAGGTCTTTAGCATTCGCCGACATTTCGGCAAGCCTGGTCTTGTCTTGAATCAAACTAATAACCATGGGCGACAGTTCGGCCGGAAGTTTATCATCATCTAGCCGCTCGGCCGCACCCCTGTCTACCATAAAATCGGCATTTACTTTCTGGTATCGCCAGGCGTAGGGATATGGCACTAAAATTGCTGGCAATCCAAATGCAGGGCACTCGCCCAACATGCTGGCTCCAGCCCTGGCAAGAACCAGGTCAGCCGCCTTGAAGGCCGCGCCCATTTCTTCGTGTAAGTAGGGAAAAACCCGGTAATAAGTCCTCAATTCCGGAGCCAGCATATTGGAATTCGTCTCGATATCAAGCCAATCAAGCGTACCGCTTATGTGAATGATCTGAATCTTTTTCAACAATTGAGGTAATGAGGCTATTAAGGCTTGATTGATGCTTCGTGCGCCTCGACTTCCACCAAATACGAATAGCGTCGGCCGATCTGCCCGAAAATTGAACTTTGCCAGCGCTTCAAGCTTATCTAATTTGGTGGCTGCCCTTAGCTCTGGCCGAATTGGATAGCCGGTAACTTCGGTTTTACCCGTTGGGAAGAATTTCTGAGAGGCTGGTGCAGTACAGGCGATCCGCTGAACCAGCCTGCTGAGCGATTTTATTGCCTTTCCTGGCTCGATATCGGGCAAATATATGGCCGAAGGTACACGGCTGAGCCAAGCCACAATCGCCACAGGACCATTGACATAGCCTCCGGTCATCAACAACACATCAGGTTGGAAGCCATCGAGAATGCCTTTGGCTTTCGGCAGGCTGGCCAATAATTTAGCCGCATTTACGGCACGGAGTCGCCAGGAAACCCCGGCAATGGCGCCTGCTTCTATTGTTTCGAGTCGAAGATTCGCTCGTGGCACTAGCTTTTCCTCAATTTCTCCTCTGGTGCCAACCCATAGGATGTCCGTTGTCGACAAACCCATTCGTTGCAGACTAGCGACGACGGCCAGAGCTGGATAGATGTGTCCGCCCGTTCCTCCGCCGCAGATCAAGACTCTCACGTAATGACTCTCGAATTGGTTTCCAATGTTGAACCTTCACATTCATAGCGGCATCTCGCGATATACTCAATAAGATACCGATGCCTATCAATGAAATCGCCAGAGAGGATCCACCATAACTCAAAAATGGCAATGGCATACCGGTAAATGGCATCACAGCCGTGATGACGGCCATATTGATTAGAGCTTGAATCAATAACCAACTCGTGATGCCTACGGCCAGAAGAAAACCGTATCCGTCCCTGGCTCCCAGTGCTGTTCTTATCCCTCGCCAGGCCAACAAGGTCATCAATAAGATGACGAGTATACAGCCGAAGAATCCAAGTTCTTCGCCGAGTATGGCAAATACACCATCCGTATGGGCAGCCGGCAAAGGGCCAAATTTTTGGGTGCTTTCGCCGAGCCCTACCCCAAACCAGCCACCGATTCCGAGGGCCACTACCGCTTGCTGTACTTGCCAACCGGCCTGGGTCGGGTCTTTTAACGCTTGTTCCCATGATTCGATACGAGCCGCTGCATGGGGAATCGTGGTAATCAGAAAGAAAAATATGCCGCCACCCAATGTTCCAGCAATCGCGAACTGTTTGAGATCTGCTCCGGCGATAAAAAATAAGGTCAACGCAATAATAGCAATGAGAGCGGCCGTTCCAATGTCGGGCTGGAGCACGATGAGGGCACACACGACACCCGTGATAACGGAGAAGGGCATGAGTCCATAAGTTAAATTCTTGATGCGATCCCCTTTCGTTGACAACCAATGAGTAATATAGAGAATCACGGCAATCTTCGCTATTTCAGAAGGCTGGATCGAACCTGCATAAAGACCTCGCCTGGCACCAAGAATCCTGTCGCCAAATAAGAGAACGACGACTAAAAGAATGAGAGTCGCCAATAATATAGGCACCGACAAGCGCCGCAGGCCATGGTAATCAAAACGCATGAGAATCAAAGCACCTGCGATGCCGATAACCAAGGCGATGAGCTGTTTTTCAAAAAAGTAGGTAGCCTTATCATGCCATTGCAAGCCCAGGTCAAATGTCGTGCTATATACCATCAACATGCCGATGATGAGCAAACCGGCGACGGCTAAAATTAGCCAATAATCTACAAGAAACATCTGTCCGGAGCGGACCCGGCTGCGATTCTTGCGGAAAACGTTGAGTGTTGTCATATCAGCACCTCGATGGTTCTTAATAAATCAGCTTTCTCAATAATCGTATTCGACATCAGGCAGTCGCGGGAACAGGTAAACCATGAACTGAGCGTCGAAAGGCTTCACCACGTTCGGCAAAATCGACATAGCCATCGAAGCTCGTTCCGCCTGGAGCAAGGAGAACAACATCACCCTCCTGGGCTATCTCCCAGGCAATGTTCACCGCTTCATCTAAGGTGTCAACCCTGGTTATGATTGGCCGCCCGGCGCCCATTGCTTCATGATCCTCAAGCAATGTCTGCAAAAAGCCAGCTAGCTCTCCAAAAAGGACGACGGCTTTCACCCTTTGCATAACTCGATTTGCCCATTCACCCCAAACCATGTCTTTATCACGACCACCGGCTAACAGGATGATTGGTTCGGTGAAGGAATCCAACGCTGCGAGAGCTCGCTCCGGAGCAGTTGCTATTGAGTCATTTACATATTGAACGCCGCCGATTTTACGAACTAACTCTAAGCGATGTTCCACAGCCGTGAATGACTTTATGGCCTGCCGGATAGCCTCGAATGAAACGCCCACAGAGTCTGCCAGAATGGCAGCAGCAAGAACATTTAGGACATTATGCCAGCCACGTAACGGTATTTCATCCAGCTTACACAAGCCCCAAACCTTTCCACCGTCAGCCATCCACACCCGGCCCTGTCGTACAAATGCGCCATCTTCTACAACTAATTCGAGACTAAATTTTCTAAGCCTCCCTCGAACAACATCCTGCAGGGCCATCGCCCCAGGATCATCGGCCGACAACACAGCCACATCCTCCACTGATTGAAAGCGAAGAATGTTGCTCTTGGCCTTGCTATAAGCCGCCATCGTCGTATGGCGATCGAGGTGGTTAGGCGTGATGTTTAACACTGCAGCAATCGGCGGACTTTCCGTCCACAACTCCAATTGAAAACTCGATAGTTCCTGAACAACGACATCCTCTTGATTCATTTTGTCAAGCTGGGTTATGAGAGGTCGCCCGATATTACCACCGACCCAGGTGCGCCGGCCGGACGTTTCGACCATAGATCCAGTGAGCGCAGTGGTGGTAGTTTTTCCGGCCGAACCGGTCACTCCAATAACCGTGGCTGGCGTGCGTTTCATAAATTCCAACGAATCATTTGTAAGCGGTATCCCTATCCGGCGGGCCTGCTTTACGATGGGCAAGTCAGTTGACACACCACCACTAATGGCTAATAAATCGGCACCTTCCAACAAGCTTTCAGGATGCTCGCCGAGCACCATTTCAATGGGCAGGTCTTTAAGCTCTTCTAAGGCCGGGTGAAGCTGTTCATTCGTCCTTAAATCAGATACGATCACTTCTGCTCCAACTTGTGCAGCAAATCTAGCCAAAGCCTTGCCTTGACGGGCCAAGCCCAAGATCACCACCCGTTTACCTGCCAATTCATCCATCGCTGTTTGATACAGAAAGCTCAAATGATCTTTTATATCAAGGCCAGGGCGATACCAACCATGGCCGCCAGAATCCCAATCAGCCACCATCGCTGAACTATTTGGGTTTCGCTCCAACCTATTAGCACAAAGTGATTGTGCAATGGCGCCATTTTAAAAGGCCTGATATCTCGGCCAAGAAAACGGCGGCTCAAGACTGCAGAAAAAACCTGCAGGATAACGGATAGCGTCGTCGCCACAGGAACCAAGGCAATTATGGGTAAGATGAGCCATTGATTGGTCATTAAAGCCATAACACCCAGCGCCCCTCCTAAGGCCTGGGATCCCACATCGCCCATAAACATCTGTGCCGGATGGGCGTTGTACCACAAGAAGGAAAAACAGGCGCCAACGACGACAAAGGCGAAAGTAACCAGGAATTGTTGATCCTGTAGAAAAGCAATGATTCCATAAGCGGTGAAGGCTGTGGCAGCGATAATGCCAGCCAAACCATCTAAACCATCGGTAAAATTGATTGCATTGGCCGTGGCTGTGATGATGAAGGCAGCAATCGGTACATACCAGGCACCAATATTCAGCAGGACCGGTACTGTTGGAACGGCCATTAACCCTTGCTGGTCGTTTACCCGCCAGTACAAGAGGATTGCAGCTAAGAGAGCGATCCCAACTTGGTATAAGATCTTGTAGCGGGCCAGCATACCAACCCCCGGTCGCTGCCGGAATCCCTGGTAGTCGTCAATACCACCCAACACTGAATAGGAGGTCATAACCCCTAAAGGGATGACCACACTTTCAGCAACTTCAAGGTTACGGACGATTCGCACGATATACACCAAGACCGTTATAAACACGACCCAACCGATGATCAAAATACCGCCCATGGCGGGAGTACCCATCTTGCTCAGATGCGTCTGAGGACCTTCGATGCGTATTTGTTTGCCTAGCTTGAGACGACGCATCAACTCGATCAATGGGCCACCCCAAATGACGGCCAGCAAAAATGTGACACCTCCAAGAGTCAATGCAAAAGCCATTAATCTCGTCCAAGAGCTGAAACGATCCTGTCCATTTGGACGCCTCGCGATCCTTTTACGAGGACAAAATCGCCAGATTCAATTATCTCCTCTAAAACAGGTACAGCGGCGTCGGCATCGGCAATCACATGAACGTGCTCGGCTGGCATTCCAGCCGCTAAAGCCTCCTCGGCGATTAATTGGCCACGCGGCCCTACCGTCATCAAGATTTGGGCGACATCACGGGCACGCTTGCCTACGATGCGATGGGACGCTTCTTCAACCGGCCCCAGCTCTAACATATCACCAAGCACGGCCACACGACGACCATCGAGGTCAGCCAAGAGATTTAGCGCTGCCACGGCCGATTCCGGGCTGGAGTTATAGGTATCGTCGAGGATAATCGAATTATTCGGACCAGGAACGGCAACCAATCGCAATTGGGCCGTTAAGTCCTGCAATCCGGCCACTATCTCGTCCCAGGCCATACCTTCGACAAGTCCGACTGCAGAAGCTCGCAGCGCCGTGTGTACGCTATGGCGGCCAAGTAAAGGCACGTGTACATTCAGCCGCTCCTTCTTGTAATTGAGCCTAAAATACATGCCATCCAGGCCCATAGAGACGATATTATCAGCCCTGATATCGGCACCCTGGTCGAGGCCGTAGGTCAAAATCCGAGCCTGGGTATGTTCGGCCATTGCCATCACTCGATCGTCATCTTTATTCAAAATAGCCACACCCTCAGGTTCTGGCGGTAGTGTTTCGACGAGCTCTTGTTTGGCTGCAGCGATCGCCTCAATCGATCCCAACCACTCCATATGCACCGTACCGATGATCGTGACAACTCCAATATGCGGCCGAGCGATGTCACACAAAAGGCTGATCTCGCCAGTTGTATACATCCCCATTTCCAACACTGCCTTTTCGTGCCAAGGTCGCAAGCTCAGGAGCGTTAATGGCAAACCGATCTCGTTGTTATAGTTTCCCTCTGATTTCAGCGTGCGGTAACGGCGCGAAAGTACAGCATGTGCAAGTTCTTTGGTTGTCGTCTTGCCTACACTTCCGGTGATGCCGATGATTCGAACGTCAGAAAAGCGATCCCGCCAGGCTCTGCCAAGGCTCTGAAGCGCCTCCAAAGTGCTACCGACCAGGATGCACAGGGGTATCTTCAGATCCAAAGCATCCGGTTCTTTATCCATCGAGGATTGGGCTGCGTCAACTATCAGGCAGTCGACCGCCACCGGACGTTCGACCAAAGCGGCGACCGCCCCTTTCTGAAAGGCTTCCGGGACAAAATCGTGACCGTCGACATTTTCACCGGAGAAAGCGATAAAGAGACTACCCGGCCTGACCAGACGGCTGTCGATGACAACCGATGCGATCGTCGGTTCGTTTCCGGTTGGCCGGTAATCGGTTAATGTCTCCAAAATAAATCCTAAAGTTAGCATGCCTTTAACGATTGGAAATCTTTCCAAATCGCCACCAAGATCTTAATTCCCCCTCGCCACCATCACGTCACCATTCAGACGAATACTGTCGGGAGGGATATCCATTAGGGCAGCCAGATCAGTTGCCAACTCGGCAAAGGCGGGGGCGGCCGTCATCGATCCCCAGGGGGAAACCTTTGGCCGATCTAACTTGACCAACACCACAACCTCTGGAGAATCAGCCGGAAACCACCCGATGAATGAACCGATTGTATCGGTTGGATGGTAAATCCCGCCTTCCGGTATCTGGGCGGTCCCCGTCTTTCCGGCTACGGTGTAACCTTCTACTTGAGCGCCAAAGACCTCGGTCCGAACGGCATTGATGGCCATAGCCGTGATCTGGTCGGCTGTCGTTTCCGAAACAGGCCGGCTCAAGACGGTCGGCTTGTGGACCAATACCTGATCATCAGTATGTATCTCTTGTACGAGGTAAGGCTGCATCAGTTTGCCGTCGTTGGCGAGGGCCGAGACGGCCGAAACGAATTGGATGGGCGTAACTGCCAATCCCTGGCCAAATGAGTTTGTTCCCAGGCTTGATTCGGTCCAATCTGGCGCTCCCGGTAGAGGCATTTGGCCACTCGCTTCAGACATGAGGTCGATGCCAGTGGGACGTCCAAAACCGAAGCGCTGAAAATAGCTATAAAATGTATCTGGGCCCATCCAGGAGGCGATGGTTGCCGCCCCAACATTTAACGAATGAGCCAATAAACCGGTCATATCCACTGTACCACGGGCACTTCGATCCCAGTTATACATCGCGTGCCCACCTAAAACGATGACTCCTGAATCGTAGTAGGTCGATTGAGGGGTAACCGTACCGGAATCAAGGGCAGCAGCCATGGTGATAAGCTTCATCACCGAGCCAGGTTCGTATTGTTGGCTGACGATAGGGTTGAGGAGCCTTTCTTCGCTGGCCTCATAAAAATTGTAAGGTGAAAAGCAAGGATTGCTGGCCATGGCCAGGATCGCGCCAGTTCTAGGATCCATGACGATGATGGTTCCACTCTCGGCCTGATATTCTAGTAACGCCCGTAGTAAATGATCCTCAACAGTATGTTGAATTGTTCGATCGATGGTTAAAACTAAATCGGCACCTTCACGAGCAATGACGCTTTCTTGTTTGGTTAGAGGTGAGATGTTGACCACAGCGCTCGCTGCTTCTCCGGCCAATTCGGTCTGGTAATATCCCTCAATACCGGCTCCGCCGACGCCATCAAAATCTACATATCCCAACACATGGCACATCAGATCGCCCTGCGGATAAATGCGACGTGGCAAGGGATCTAATTGAACATCATCTTCGAAAGGCAAAGATCGGATCGCTTCAGCGGCATCGGGCGAGATGCGGCCGGCGAGTAATTCAAAAGGATAATCCGACGTCAGTTTATGCAGTAGATCTCGTCTTTGCTCTTGCAGTATCGGCGCCAATGAGGTCGCCATTTCATCTGCGTCGGTGATCAATGAGGGGGAAACACCAACTTGATAATCATTGCCGTTGCCGGCAAGGACGGCCAAATTCCGATCAAAGATAATGCCCCGGTCCGGCCGAGCGATAATATTTTGATAATGGACGTTACGGCCGATCTCGGCCAATTCCTCATCCCTCAGTATCTGAAAGGATACCAGGCGATAGACAACTACGATGGCAACCACTGCTAACCCAATGACTATGAACCATAAACGTCGTTGTTGGCTAACTGTCATCGTGATTCACCTCGGATCAAATCGCCAATACTACCTCGCAAGGTAATCCAAAGCGCTTCGCCAATGCTTTTAGGAGGCAAAGGACGAGTCGCAGTTTGAAGGTCGACCTCCTCCGGAATAGTTACAGGATAATCAGGTACAACGACAAATTCGACATCCTCAGGTTGGGCCCGGTTAAAGCCCAGGCGCAACGCTTCTTCTTGCAACCTGTCTAGAGATTGGGTCTCGGCGATGTCTCTTTCCAAATCAGCATTTACACGTTTTACCTCGTTTAAATCACTCCGCAGCACTTGTACCTGGCGCCCCACTCGGGCAATAGCACTAGTTTGGAACAGATAGATACCGCCAACCAAGGCTGCCAAGGCCATGATCACCCCCCACGTTAATACAGCTTGTGCTTCCGTAAGCAAAAACAACGATTTACGCTTTTCAGATCTCGATTTGCGCGAGTTTTGAGCAACGTGTGCTGTCACAATGCATCTCCTGCTATTCTTTGGGCAACCCGAAGTTTTGCACTCCGACTGCGGGGATTACTGGCGATCTCAGAAGCTGTCGGTCGAACAACCTTACGCCTTACCAATCTTAGAACCGGTTGAGAACCACATGTACATACTGGTTGCCCGGGCGGACATTTACATTCTTGACTCATTTCTCTCATGTAATGCTTCACGATCCGATCTTCAAGCGAATGAAAACTAATTACCACTAATCGACCACCGACTTCTAACAACTTGACAGCAGCTTCTAAGCCACGTTCCAGTTCGGCCAATTCATTATTTACCGCGATTCGTAGAGCCTGGAATACTTGAGTGGCCGGGTGAATACGAGATACACGGCCATGACCTGTGCTTCCAAATTTACTGGATTCGCGATCAATCAAGTCAGCTAATTGTTTCGTCGATTGAAGCGGCCGGTTATTGGCAATAACCTCGGCTAATCTATGGCTTCGACGCACTTCTCCATACCTCTGAAATATCGTGGCTAGATCGCTCACTTCTAACTCGTTCACGAGATCTGCTGCTGTTGGCCCGCTTGTCGTATCGAATCGCATATCAAGTGGGCCGTCATTCACGAACGAGAAACCTCGACTGGAATTAGCAAGTTGACTTGAAGATAATCCCAGGTCTAGCAGGATCCCATCGGCTTTATCAAAACCGTAGGCCGGAGCCAATTCTGCCATCCTAGAGTAGCTAGCATGCACGAAAGTGATTCGCTGGCCAGCGTCGGTCAACTGTTGGCGGGCATAAATTATTGCTTCTCGATCTCTATCAAAAGCAAGGATTTTGCCATCAGGGGCCGAAGCCTGTAATATACCTCTCGTGTGACCACCAGCACCGACGGTGCCGTCTATATAGCGGCCTCCGGGCTGCGGCTGAAGGAAATCTATCGTTTCTTGGTAAAGTACAGGGATGTGCATTGTCCGTCGACGTCATTGATTCGCGACCCACTAGATGCCTAAATCATCCCATCTGGCAGTGTCACCGCTGTTCTCAATGGTTTCTCGTTCGGCCATCCAGGCCTCGACACTCCAAACTTCAATGTAGTTATACATGCCGGAAACGACGACCTCACCGTCGATTCCAGCAAAATCACGTAAATAAGGAGGTAGCACAACTCGTCCTTGTCGATCAGGTGTTAAATCGACAGCACCGGAGAATATCCTCCGCCTGAACGCGCGTACTCCCTCATCTCCTAAAGGCCGAGATAAAATTCGCTCGGCCATATCTTGCCATTCATCTAAGGGGAATATCATGAGATTTTGGTCAAAACCACGCGTAACAACCAGACCAGCCGCGAGCTCACCTCGAAACTTCGCCGGTATGGTCAGACGACCTTTATCATCAATCGAGTGCGTGTATTCGCCAAGAAACATGCGTTCTATGCAGAATCCTTAAATTAGCACAAATTTTCGACTGGAACGTATTAGTCTTCCACTACGCTCCACTTCGCTCCACTATGTGGCAAAGTATACAACAAACGCCCCATTGTGTGAAGAAATTTGGCCAAAGTTTTAAGAAATTGGGTAGAACGTACTACCCGATCAGCAACAGTTGGGGGTGGGCATAGAAAGACTCCCACATATTGCACCGAGAGGGTAGCTCCCAAAATGGCTTGACCGGCCGCCAATACATAATTGGCGTAAAGCAAGATAAATCTCGCCCTAAAAGCTATGTTCGTCGAACTTGTTCTTCAGCCAAAACCCTCAAGAATTGTCGATCTTTTTCGTCAAGATCGGCCGATAATAATAGTTCCGGCCGTCGCTCCCACGTTCTCCGCAAAGCCTGTTCTCGACGCCATCGCAAAATCTTGGCAGCGTGACCGGACCGTAAAACTTCTGGCACGGTCCAGCCGCGAAAGGTCTCCGGCCTCGTATAGTGTGGGCCCTCCAGTAATCCTTGGGCGTGACTGTCACCATCGGCCGCACCCTCGGCCCCAAGAACGCCGGGTATCAGCCTGGCTACGACGTCGACGACGACCAGGGCAGCCAATTCACCACCAGTGAGCACATAGTCGCCAATCGATATCTCGTCAGTCACGAGATGCTGCCTAACCCGTTCGTCCACACCTTCATAACGACCACACAATAGGATAAGACGATCATGTCCGGCTAGCTCTCGAGCCACAGCCTGGTTTAATAATCGACCTTGAGGTGTCAGCAAAATGACCGGAGTCTGCGCGCCAACCTGTTCCATATCCGGAGTTTGTACACTTAGACTCTCCACAGCAGCAAAGATCGGTTCCGGTTTTAAGATCATGCCTCCGCCACCACCATAAGGGGGTTCATCGGTGATATGATGTTTACCCGTCGCGAAGTCACGGATATTGTGTACCTTAATCTGCAGGAAACCGGATTCCAGAGCCCGATGAAGGATACTGGCATTTAAATAAGCGGAAAACATCTCCGGAAATAGGCTTAAGATGTCAACTCTCATGAAAGATAGTATCGACTTTCAGGGATCCCCTGTCAAGAAAAAAACCGCTTCCTGAGGTTAGTACTTTAGTTGACCGGCCGATATAATTTAGCTCGGAGAAAGATGCGAATATTGATTACTGGCGGTAAGGGCCAACTTGGGCTTGCTTTACAGGGCAAACTGATCGAACACGATCTGGCGATCGTCGATCTCCCTGAAATCGACGTGACCGATCGCCAGGTTATCGAAGGAGAAATCCGACGGGTACGGCCCGAGTTAGTCATACATTGTGCTGCTTACACAGACGTGGATGGCTGTACAGTAAACCCTTCCCTGGCTTACCAGGTGAATGCCTTGGGAACCCAAAATACGGCTCTGGCTTGCCGTGCAACCGGTGCCGATATGATGCATATGAGCACTAACGAAGTTTTCCCTGGAAAGCGTCCGGCCGGCTATGAAGAATGGATGATCCCGGATCCCATCAATACTTATGGCCGTTCGAAGGCGGCCGCAGAGGCATTTGTCAGGGGTATCGCCCCTCGCTACTACATTGTCCGGACGGCCTGGCTCTACGCACGGGGAGGTAGGAATTTCATTCATGCTATACTGGAAAGAGCCCAGAAGGTGGGAAGATTACGAGTCGTGGCCGACGAAATTGGAAATCCTACCTATGCGGAAGATCTGGCCAGGGCAATTGTAAATTTGATCGATCTTAATCAATATGGAATTTACCATTTGGTCAATAAAGGGGCTTGTTCGAGATGGGCTTTTGCCAATGAGATTTTGGCTCTGGCTGGATACAATGAAGTAGATAACGCACCGATCCTGGCCAAGGAATATAATCGGGCGTCGATCCCCCCTCCGTATGGTGCCTTACTCAATGTGACTGGTGCTGCTAATGGCATCAATCTTCGATCCTGGCAGGAAGCTCTGGCAGATTTTATGGACACATACATCCTCTAGCCCATTATAATAGCCGATATGTCAGTTGCCGCATCTGTTATCATTCCCACATGGAACGGCCGGCACCACCTAAAGGTTTGCTTAGATTCACTCCGCGATCAGCAATTCTCTGATTTCGAAGTCATCGCCGTCGATAATGGTTCAACGGATGGCTCCCAGTCCTTTATCAGAGAGTATTATCCAGAAGTCGTGTTAATTGAGCTGGGAGAAAACCGGGGCTTCACCGGGGCGTGCAATGCTGGCTATGGTGTGGCCAAAGGTGAGATAATCGTATTACTTAATAACGACACTGAAGCCGATCCGGGCTGGCTAGCGGCCATGATTGAGGCTTTCAAGAACCACCCTGGAGTGGGTATTGTGGCCAGCAAGATATTACTCTTTGACCGACGGGATCACTTCCACGCGGCTGGTGATTATTATCGATTGGATGGTATTCCAGGAAATCGTGGCGTGTGGAAACAGGATCAGGGCCAATACGACGAAGAAGGGCCGATATTTAGCGCTTGCGGCGCCGCTTCTGCTTATCGCCGATCCCTGATCGATAGCATTGGCTTCCTTGATGATAGCTTCTACTTCTCATGTGAAGACGTTGATATCAGTTGGCGGGCTCACTTGGCTGGTTGGCAGGTTCGTTATGTACCGTCAGCCATCGTCTATCACAAGTTAAAGGCGACCGGTGGAAGCACGACTGCCAGTTATTATGATGGGCGCAACTTCCTATATTTGATATGGAAGAATTATCCCACATCTTTATTACGTCTCCATTGGTCGGCAATCCTTCGGGCTCAATTCTTAATCGCCTGGCGGGCTCTCCAATCTTGGCGTGGTGCGGCCGCACGAGCTCGCCTCCGGGGCCAGTTGGCCGGTCTTATGGGTATATTCAGGATGCTGCCCCAACGGCGGTTGGTTCAGGCCAGCCGACGGATTCCCGATGAATCACTATTGGCCATATTGTCCCCGGTTGACGAGACCAACTTGGACAGCTATGATCCCCCGATTACGTAATTGCAACCAGATAATATGATAATGGGCAGCGGTTGGTTGATGGAACTGAATTCCGCGACCCTTGAATGATAATGGACGAACCACCTGTATTAAGCCTGATAATCCCGGCTTATAATGAAGGCCAGCGGTTACCACAAACGCTTCCCCAAGTGATCAGTTTTATTGTGGCTCAATCATATCCGGCCGAAGTGTTGGTGGTTAATAACAATAGCCAGGACGATACGCGGGCCATTGCCCAAGAGTTCGCCGATGAATTCCCGTTCGTCTTCGTCCTGGACGAGCCAACTCAGGGGAAAGGCGCGGCCGTTCGCACGGGCATGATCGCTGCCAAAGGGGAGTATTTATTTATGGCCGACGCCGACCTTTCCATGCCAATTGAAGAAGTTGATAAATTCATGCCACCAAAACTCGACGGTTACGATATAGCCATCGCCAGCCGCGAAATAAAAGGAGCAGTTCGGTATAATGAACCTGGATATCGTCACCTGATGGGGCGAATTTTCAACTTCATTGTGAAGGTCCTGGCTGTACCAGGCTTTCAAGACACCCAATGTGGCTTTAAGTGTTTCCGGCGCCAGGTTGCACTAGATATTTTGGACACTCAAACTATCGACGGCTGGGCATTTGATGTCGAGTTACTTTATATTGCCCAACGAAGAGGATATCGAATCGTCGAAGTACCTGTTAACTGGTACTACCGGGCGAATAGCCGGATTAACCCGATTCGTGATGCGATCGAGATGGTTCGCGAAGTTATCAAGATCCGCCTGAACGGATGGCGCGGCCGGTACGATACCCACCCCACTCGTATTCCCAGCCTCGATACTTAACGTCTATTTCAGGCACAATGCCCACGTTAGATCTAGAGCGTGCTCTCCAAAATGAGTTAAATCTGACCCTGATTGCCGGAGTAGACGAAGCCGGCCGTGGCGCAATTGCTGGACCAGTAGTGGCCGCGGCCGTCATCCTGCCATTGGAACAGCCGAATAAGTTAAAACGGTTACGAGACGTCAACGATTCCAAGCAGTTATCACCGAAAAAGCGGGAGTTGTTGTTTGACATTGTTGTAGCCAACGTCTTAGCCTTTGGCGTGGCTAGCACTTCGGCTACAGAGATTGACGAATACGGAATTTTGCCAGCTAATGCACTGGCGATGCAGGCCGCCATCTTGTCACTTCATCCAGCGCCCGAATTCCTGCTAATAGACGGGCGGATGCGGTTGAAGAACCTTCCCATCCCGCAGAACTCGGTGATCCGGGGAGATGGCAAGAGCCTCTCTATCGCGGCCGCCTCCATATTGGCCAAGGTCAGCCGGGATAGGCAAATGATCGCCTTTGACAAAACTTATCCCCATTATGGATTCGCCCAACACAAGGGATATTGCACCAGAGGGCATGTAGCCAACCTGATCGAGAATGGCCCTTGTCTAATCCATCGTCGTTCCTTTGCACCTCTCCGTCAGACCTTGGTTTAATAGAAATTTCATGACCGATCAGCCAAGCTATAGCGTGTATCTTCATATCCCTTTTTGCCGCCACCGTTGCTCTTATTGTGACTTCAACACCTACACTACGATCGGCGACCTCAAGGTTGCCTATGCGGCCGCTTTAATCAACGAAATCGAGCAGGTGAGCGAAGGGCATAGACGGTTTGCCCACACGGTATACTTGGGCGGCGGCACCCCCTCGATCATGCCTGTTGAACAGCTCGTAGGGATACTTCAGGCAGTAAATGATGCATTTTTGTTGGCCGAAGACACCGAAATAACCCTCGAGGCTAACCCCGATACCGTCGATTTAGAATTTCTTATCGCTTTGAGACAATTCGGTGTGAATCGATTAAGTTTTGGAGCACAGAGCGCCAACGAAAATGAGTTGGCCTTATTAGGGCGAGAACATGACTTTACTGCTGTCATAACGGCTATGGACTTGAGTAGGACTGCTGGCTTCGACAATATAAACCTGGATCTAATTTATGGATTGCCGGACCAAAGCATATTGAGCTGGGAACAGAGTTTACGTGCGGCCCTAGAACTCCATCCAGAGCACCTGAGCCTATATTGTTTGACGATTGAAGCCGGTACACCAATGCAACGCTGGCTCCGGTCAGGCACGATAAGAAAGCCTGATCCGGATATTGCAGTCGATCAATATGAGCTGGCCTGTGACCTCCTGTCCAACGAGGGGTTTAATCATTACGAGATCTCCAATTGGGCCCAGCCTGGGCGAGAATGCAGGCACAATATGAGTTACTGGCTCAATGACCAATACCTGGGTTTCGGGGCAGGCGCCCATGGTCATGCGGCCGGATACCGTTATTGGGTTATTAAACAACCCAGAGCTTTCATTCGCCGAATGACCGGAAAAAATGTGGCCCAGTTTCCTTGGTCGTCAGCTATGGCTGGTAAAAAGAGATTGGATCGCCGGGAAACCATGTCTGACGTCTTGATTACTCAGCTTAGATTGTTACAAGAAGGTGTAGATATACCTGCTTTTAGGAAACAATTTGGCCTGAGACCCGATGAAGCCTATCCAGGGGAAATCAAGCAGCTCATAGATTATGGTTTATTATTTGAAAAAGGTGAGCGTCTCCTGCTTACGAAACGCGGCTGGTTTCTCAGCAATCAAGTATTTTATAGATTTATGTAAAGTTTTTAGTCCATGTCAAACAATAAGGGGATCACCACCGTCGTGATGGCTGGCGGAAAGAGTAGCCGGATGGGAACTGATAAAGCCTTCGTTCCGCTTCTTGGCAAACCATTGATTGACCACGTGCTGGAGAGCCTTAGCGGCATTGGCCAAGAAGAAATCATCATCACCAACCGGCCGGAAGATTATGAACACCTCAACCGGCCTATGTTTCAGGACATCATTCCGAAAAGCGGACCCCTTGGCGGACTCCATACGGCCTTAGTCCACGCCAATTATCCCCACATTTTGGTTACTGCTTGTGATATGCCATGGTTAAATCGATCCCTGTTGGAATACATGATCTCTTTGCGGTTTAGTGCACAGGCGATTGTCCCCCTCTGGCTTAGTTACCCAGAGCCCTTACATGCTGTCTATAGCAAAAGCTGCCTATCCCCCATCGAACAGAAGTTAACTGTTGGGTCCTTTAAGTTGATCTCATTTTACGATGATATTGAAGTGCTTTATGTGGAGGCAGATGACATAGCCCGCTTTGACCCACAAGGGCGATCTTTCTCTAATATCAACACGCCGGACGATTTGGCACAGGCCGGAAATAAGAATTAAGAGCGCGACAACAAAACGTATTCGGCCGACAGACGCGCTCTTTTGCCAGTGTTATCTATTCAATTGTGGCTAAATCATGAAAAGTTCGGCAATTAATCAGCCAGAGACATCTCGGCAGCGTGAAGAGTATTCTTCAACAGCATGGCGATAGTCATCGGACCAACACCACCCGGCACAGGCGTAATCGCACCGGCAACCTCTTTGGCTGATTCAAAATCCACATCGCCAACTAGCCGGTAACCACGCTTTTTCGTCGGATCCTCTTTCTGGTTGATTCCTACGTCGATGACGGCCGCGCCAGGCTTGACCATATCTCCGGTAACCATCTCTCTTCGGCCAATGGCCGCAACGAGAATATCTGCCTCCCTGGTATGGGCAGCCAGGTCCTTGGTGCGACTATGGCATATGGTTACGGTGGCATTTGCCTTTTGAAGCAGCATAGCCACAGGTAGGCCGACAATGTTTGAGCGACCGAGCACTACGGCTTCAGAGCCACTGATCTCAACGCCTGATTTTTCCAACAGAACCATGACGCCATAAGGCGTACAAGGGATAAACAATGGATTTCGTCCCTTCATGGCCAGGCGGCCGATATTGACCGGGTGAAATCCATCAACATCTTTACCCAAATCGATGGTATTGAGAACTGCTTCCTCATCCAGATGACCGGGCAAAGGCAGTTGCACTAAAATACCATTCACTTCTGGATCCGCGTTCAAGTCGCCAACCAGCTCCTCAAGATCCTCTTGAGGAATATCCTCGGGCAAATTGTGCCCGATAGAGCGAATGCCCACTTCAGCACAACGCTTTTGTTTCATGCGTACGTAAGTGGTGGATGCTGGATTCTCACCCACCAGGACAGTAGCCAAACCTGGCACATAATTGTGCGTGGCTTGCATGGCTTCGACTGCGATTTTTACTTCTTCTTGAATATCTGCTGCAATGCTTGTTCCGTCGATGATTTTTGCGGTCATGGCCTTTTACTTTGGTAAGATCTCCGTTCCCATGAACTTGTCGAGCCAAATGCCGACAGCCAGGGCAATAAAAAAACCTACTAACAAGAAATAAGGTATGTTTACCGGCTGCTCAGGTCCAACCCAGAATTCAGCTACCGTGGTATCAAGAAGAACGGTAACGATGAAATAGGTCACTGCGTAGCCGATGGCAAAGGAAATAACGACTAGAAGGATTCGTCTCCCAAGCATAAAGTTAATTTCTCCAATTTGTAAATTATGAGGGGATTTCCCCTTCAATACTTAAAACCTCGCGTATATGGCGAGTCAACTCGTCAGGAGTCACCGGCTTGGTTAAATATTTCGTAGCCCCCACACGCAAACCTGTATTCACGCTTTCAGGATCAGCTCTCGCGCTCAGCATAATGATGGGCAAATCAACCGTGTTTTCTTGCTCTCGCAGTATCTGACACACGGTGAAACCGTCCATGCCAGGCATCATAATGTCCAGCAGCATAACATCAGGAATAATGCGCTCTACCTGCTCAAGCGCTTCATAACCGTCTTTCGCTTCACGAACCTCAAACCCGGCACGAACGAGTATAAGACGCAGCATACTGCGCGCTGTTGGTTCGTCATCTACGACCAGGACAGACTGCAAGCCAACTCCTCAAATTAATGGATTGTTCTTTATTGTATTCAAATATTGGTTTCCGGCAAAGCGGTTGCTAAATCCTTCGAATTCTAACGCGACAGAGGATACAGGATCAAACCTGCCGATTTGACTCACGGATAACCAATCTATCGTCTGTATTATAGCTATAGTGCAAAAACAGCGGTGGATCCTCGGGAGCCATCTCCAAGATCCTGGGGATCAGCCAGCTAAGATCCTCGACGAGTTCGCCTACTGGCAGTTGGTTGGTGGAGACCCAATGTAATTCACCTTCGCTCGACCGCATAGTGGAGCGATCAGCGCTCCAACCAACTAAAACAAACATCAAGATCCCTAGATCCTGCTCGCCAGCGTCGATATTTACAATGGCTTTCAAGGATAAATTGGTTGCTTTCAAACCTGTTTCCTCGCGTAATTCCCTGTGTGCGGCCGCGAGTACATCTTCCCCAATTTCGACGTGTCCGCCGACACCATTATATAAATTTGCCCATATTCGCTTATCTGGTGCTCCCTTAATTAACAAAACATCGGGTCCATTCCGCAAGAATATCAATACGCGGGGAACTGCCTTGTATCGATTTTTTCCCGACCGCAAACCTTGATCTTTTTGGCCCATGGAAATTAGCTCTGTAAATCTTATCTATAGGTCTTCCTTGTCGTCAGAAACAAGAAGCAAATGAGGCTCGAATTCCTCAAGTCAGAAAATTCTCCAGCGGCCGCTCAAACCATTTCAGCCCGTCGACCAGGAATCAGTGTGGCATTCTGGTGGAACATCCATAGGGTGATCAGCCAATCTGATAAGTTACGTGGCGGATTTGCTGACCAATACACGATTGACACTATCGATCAAATCTTGAGGGCCGAAGGGTTTTGTGACATAGTCATTGACTTGAGCTACGTGCAAAGCTAAAACTCTATCGATCTCTTGGGATTTTGCAGTGACGATGATGATCGGTATTTTTTGCAGCTTTTCGTCGGCTCGCATCCGTTGCAAAACCTCCCAACCATCCAACCCGGGCATCATCAGATCGAGCAAGATCAGGTCCGGCTCAAGTTCTTCTGCCCGTTGAATACCTTCCTCCCCTCCTAAGGCGCCGCTAACACGGTAACCACGCCGGCCCAGGATAATTTTAAAGAGTTCGATCATTTCGCGTTCATCTTCAATACACAAAATGGTTTTCTCGTCTTCGGCCATGACTCTCCTGATTGATTATGAATTGTATGTCTGGCAAATACGCATTAGAACATTGGCGGCACTATCGACGGAGGTAGATTATCACAAGGGATTAGGCTTGTCTAGACCTTTGACTTTCCAGGGGCAATTTGGCATAATCGCTCAACTTAAATATATCGAAAGGCTAAGATGGAGACGAGTAGCCGGGTCCAGCTTGCAAAGCGAGCCTGGGATGGTGGAAGCCAGGTGCAGGACGCTCGGTCAAAATCCCTCCGGAGCCGTCAACCGAAAGTGTGATTGCTAAGAATCATCACCAATTGGCTACACATCTGTAGACTTGGCCGGATTCATCCCACGTTAGCGGGAGCGCAATGATAGCCGATGATTTTCGGCCGTCGTTGATAGAGTGCTCGGTTAAATCACCTGGATTTAACTATCGAGAACTAGGGTGGTACCGCGGAGAGTATAGCGCCTTCGTCCCCAATGTGGATGAGGGCGTTTTTGTATCGTGAACACCACGCAAGGAAATGAATCATGACTGAACTTCTCTATTTGAGTGATCCCTACATCCAGCGGTTTGAAGCGACCATCGTCGACCATATCGGTGGAGCAGTCGTCCTGGATAAGACGGCCTTTTATCCCGGTGGTGGAGGTCAACCAAGCGATCAAGGACAGCTCTTTGCCGATGAGGGCTTATGGCAAGTGATTAAAGTTAAACGCATCGGTGGTGAGATAGGACACTACTTGGATGGCGAGTCACCGTCTGTTGGCACACAAGTTGTTGGCCAGCTAGATTGGCCACGCCGGTACAACCTTATGCGAATTCATACTGCTCTCCATATTTTGTGTGGTGTGATATGGCGCGACTACAAATCGTCGGTAACCGGTGGAAATATGGAACCACTCAATGGGAGAATGGATTTCGAGTTTGAAACCATGCGCCAGGAACTGGTATCTGAAATCGAAGAGGCCATCAACCGGGAAGTGACTGCTGAACGAGACATCCTCGTAAGAACGCTTCCACGTGAGGAAGCGTTTCAGATACCTGATCTCATTCGGACCAAGATCAATTTACTGCCTGTAGGAATTAAAGAAGTTCGGACGGTGGAGATCGTCGGATTGGATTTACAGGCTGATGGCGGCACCCACGTAGCCAATACCAGGGAAGTTGGCAACATTCGGGTAGTGGATTATAAGAGCAAAGGTAAAATCAATAAGCGGATTTACATTGAGTTGGATGCGTAAAATTACCATCGATTATCATGCGCTTCATCATTCGCGAACAAGAATACGAAAAGTTGGTAGCAGCAGGAAAGTTTCGTTACGAAACGAAAGGAAACTCAACCGGCGAAACTGAATCGTGGCGCCTCACCCGCTTATCTAAGAGTTATCGTTTGTTGCGGGTAGATTTAGATGCCCGAAAGACGGCTGATAAGTGCAGCACGCTTTATCATTTAGCCTTGGGCCCAAGTTGGCGCCCCGAAAGGCTCAAATTCCACCACTTTGCCAGATCGACCGAGATCATCGGAGACCTGCAATTTGATGAAGAAGTTGTCAGCCTATATCGTAACATAAATGATCACCGCCTTGAGGATGAAGAAATAATTTCAGATGGCTATCGATTCTGGCTTCCATCGGTCATTGGATTTGCTTTATTACTTGGCGGGCCGGTGACGACAAGCTCCCGGACTCTTACATTAGACCGAAAAGAGGATTTTAGCCTGGTCCAAAGACAGGTAAATATTGAACGAAAAGGGAGTAAAGTTGTTGCTGTGACCGGCAGGAACGTGCCAGTCCAGCAATATTTGATCGACTGGAACTCCGAGACCATTAGGCTGTGGCTTGACGAACACGACTTGCCGGTTATGCTGGAACAGAGCGACGGCTTTCGAGCGATTGAAAGCCAATATATTCGCTACGAAGTTTAATCAACTTGCCAATCGATAAACCTTGGCGACCGGCAGATCGAATATCCATTTTTACGGAGAAGATGATGGGATTTAAAGACGTGCCCAATAAAGTAGATTTTGTTGATTTAGAGAAGGATATCTTATCCTTCTGGCAAAAAGAAAAAGCCTTCGAAAAATTGCGGGCTCTACGTGCCCAGAGTGACAAGCAGTGGAGTTTTATCGATGGCCCGATTACGGCCAATAACCCGATGGGGGTCCACCATGCCTGGGGTCGCACATATAAAGACTTGTATCAGCGCTTCAAGGCCATGCAGGGTTACAATCAAAGATGGCAAAACGGCTTTGACTGCCAGGGTTTATGGGTGGAAGTTAATGTAGAACGAGATCTTGGTTTTAATAGCAAGCGAGAAATTGAAGAATACGGCCTGGCGAAATTCGTCAAGCAATGCAAGATGCGAGTTTTAAATTACGCGGCCATTCAAACCGAACAATCCATCCGCCTGGGTTATTGGATGGATTGGAACAACCCCGAGCAATTACGTCACTTGCGGGAACTCCTGAAAGAAGACCCTTTTCAAGAAACAACCATCCAGGGTCCAGAAGGACCGGTTTCGGGCACGGTCGAACAAGTCGTCGGCCGTTTGGGGATGCCAGAAATGGGTGGCTCCTATTTTACCTTTAGTAACGAGAACAATTACCAGATCTGGGGATTTCTCAAAGAGTGTTTTGAAAGGGATTGGATATTTAAGGGACGGGATGTTATGCCCTGGTGCACGCGTTGTGGGACGGGCATCAGCCAACATGAGATCGTGACTGATGGCTACCTGGAAGTGACCCACGATTCTGTCTTCCTAAAGTTTCCGATTGTCTCGAAACAGGCTGAGGGCGAAGACAAAGAGGATGGTCTTAATGATGAAAACCGGGAAGCTCTTTTGGTGTGGACGACTACTCCCTGGACTTTGACCAGCAATGTAGCTGCGGCCGTAGGTCCTGACCTAACCTATGTAAAAGTGCGTCAAAAAGAAGATGGCTGGATTTATTATCTAGCCAAGGAAGCGGTGGCAAACTCCCTCATCGGCGAGTATGAAATTGTCGGGGAACTTAAAGGTTCTGACCTGTTAGGCTGGTTCTACCAGGGGCCTTTTGACGAATTGGACGCCGTGGAAAAAGCCTTTACCGACAAGAATTACCAGCATCGGGTAATAGCCTGGAAGGAAGTGGGAGCAGAAGAAGGTACGGGTATCGTCCATATCGCTCCTGGCTGCGGAGCCGAAGATTTCGATCTAAGCCAGGAGTACGATCTGCCGGTCATCGCACCGCTCGACGAAAACGGCCTCTACGTCGATGGATTCAACTGGCTGACTGGTCAGATAGTAACCGACGTCACGGAGGCAATCTTCGATAGTTTACGCACAAAAGCGGTGTATTATCGCAAACAGCGCTATCCACATCGCTATCCACACTGTTGGCGATGTGGTACAGAGTTAGTCTACCGGCTGGTCGACGAGTGGTTCATCAACACCGGACCGCTCTATGACAAACCTAGATCAGAAGTGACGGACCAGGAGAAAGAGGGCAGCCTGCGATACCAGATCATGGATGTAGTAGATCAGATCAATTGGGTGCCGAAGTTTGGCCACGATCGAGAGCTTGACTGGCTTCGCAATATGCACGATTGGATGGTCAGTAAAAAAAGATATTACGGCCTAGCCCTCCCCATATGGGTTTGTGAAGACCTGGGCTGTGGCCATTTTCATGTCGTTGGTAGTGAATATGAATTGGAAGAACGGGCAATTGAGGGATGGGAGGTCTTCGAAGGGCACACCCCGCACCGGCCGTATATTGATGCCGTTAAGATAGCCTGCCCGGAATGCGGCAGCCGGGCAAGCCGGATAGCCGATGTCGGCAATCCCTGGCTCGACGCCGGGATTGTAGCCTATAGCACCTTGCGCTACCGTGACGATCCCAAATATTGGGGAAAATGGTTTCCGGCAGACTGGATCAGCGAAAGTTTTCCGGGTCAGTTCCGCAACTGGTTTTACAGCCTTCTAGCCCAAAGTACCGTATTGACTGGTCAGCCTCCATTCTTGAATCTCTTTGGTTATGCCTTGCTTCTGGGAGAAGACGGCCGGGAAATGCACAAATCATGGGGCAATGCCATCGAATTCAACGAAGCGGCCGACACCATGGGCGCCGACACAATGCGCTGGCTATTTGCTGCCCATAAACCAGAACAAAATCTACTGTTCGGCTATACTCTAGGAAATGAAACCCGGCGCCGGTTCATAATCCCACTATGGAATGTTTACTCGTTCCTGGTAACCTACGCCAACCTGGACGGCTGGGTTCCTGGCAATGACATAATGGCCCAAAATGGGAGAATGAAACCCAATATTGATTCGCCTATCTTGGCCAATGCCCAAATGGATCGCTGGATATTAGCCCGGCTTGACGAAACCACCTTGGAGGTAACGAAACAATTGGAAGCCTATCGTGCAGAGCGCGCGGCCGCGAGCCTGGAAGCACTCCTGGACGATCTCTCCAATTGGTACGTTCGACGTTCTCGGCGGCGATTTTGGAAGAGTGAGGCCGACGATGATAAAATGGCCGCCTATGCCACGTTGTACACGTTGGTGGTGCAGATGGCCAAACTATTAGCCCCATTCATACCCTTTACCACCGAAGCCATATACCAAAACCTGGTCCGTAGCGTCGACGATAAAGCGTACTTGAGCGTCCATCACAATGATTGGCCAACGGCCGATCCCAAAACTTTAGATCAAACGTTACTGGACAAGATGCGGCTGGCTATCATCGTTGCCGGACTTGGCCGGTCAGCCAGAAGCGCAGCTAATTTCAAGCTTCGACAACCGCTAGCCAAGGCTCGAGTTAATGTGGGCTCAAAGGAAGAGCAAAAGGATATTTTGGAATTGGCCGATATCTTGACTGAAGAGATCAACGTGAAAGAAATCGAGGTGGTGTCGAAAGTTGGCGAGCTTGTAAAATACAAGTTGATGCCCAACAACCGGATACTGGGTCCTAAACTTGGCCCCCTTTTCCCGAAAGTTCGAGCAGCCTTGTCTGAGCTGGACCAGGCTGAGGCTGCGGTTTCATTGCAACGAGGTGAAACCTTAACAGTTGAAGTGGACGGACAAAAGATAGAGTTAACGTCGGATGAGGTCCTGGTTCAGACTGAATCCCGTGGTGGCCTGGCTGTGGCGAGTGACAAAGGGGTTACAGTTGCCGTTGACACGCATTTGACCGCGGAACTAGAACAGGAAGGTTATGCCAGAGATCTGGTGCGCAACATCAATACCCTGCGCAAGGATGCCGGCCTGGCCTTGGATGATCGTATCCATCTAACGATGTCTGCTGGGGGCGAAGTTGCCAAGGCGATAAACAATTTCTCCGATTATATCCAACAAGAGACACTGGCCTTAAGCTTAACGGTCGGCGAAGCAGGTGCCAGAGAACACGAGCAAAGCATCCAAATTGATGGTAAGCAGGTCAAGGTGTGGCTTAGCAAAGCTTAAGAAGGAGTTGGCGTATGCGACGGCAACTGATTTTAATTCTGACCCTGTTACTGGGCACGGCCGCTATTGCCTGGGCCCAGGATGATGATCCAGAGCCAGGCTCAACTCCTGAGGGCCTCGAACCGCTCATCATAAGCGAGCACACTATCTCGGGTAGGTACAATCCAGTTAAATTGGAACCCATCATTCCACCCTATAGCCCGGACAGCATCAACATCTCGGCCAACGATCAATGTAGCGAAGCTGCACCACTAGACAACTTGCCCATCGGTGGCCAAACCACCACGAATAGCATGACCAGTGAGCTGAGCGATCCGGAATTAAGCTGTATGTGGGGTATACCAACCAGTACGCGAGGTTGGCGTTCAGTTTGGTATCTGTATAAACCAGAGAGGAGTGGCTTGATCAGCATCGATACTCGAGGCAGCAAATATGACACAGTCTTGTCGGTTCACACCGGCAGTTGTGGCCAACTGGTCGAAGCAGCCTGCAATGACGACAGCAACTTCTTCATCTCTCAGGTGACCTTTTCTGTCCTGGCTGGGGTAACCTATTATATTGAAGTTGCCGATTGGCAAGCCGGCACAAGCGGGGAGGCTGTTCTTAATTTTGCTGCCCAGGAATTACCAGTCCCATCTAAGTGGAGTGTTGTCTTCGACGGTCCATCAACGCAAGCGATGCGGAGCCGGCATGCCACGGCCGTCGTAGGGGACAAGATCTACGTCATCGGTGGGCAAACCACCGTCGGCGATACACCTGTGCGCACCCCCGCCACGGACGTTTATAACTCCAACAATGGCACTTGGACCTCCCGAGCAAATATGCCAGCAGGTGGCGGGTTTGGTTATTCAAATACATCGGCGGCCTATGTTGCCAGCAAGGGGAAAATCTATATCCCCTCAGGCTATATCGGCAACATCCAAGTGTATGATGGTAATCACTGGTCTTATGATATTGCCACTGATTTCTGGAGCGCGAATCCAGCAAATAATAATTGGGCAGCTGGCGGGCCGACGATCTATTCCGGGGTTACAGCCTATCGTTGGCCCGATTCAACTGATGGCTACTTTTTAAGCGGCGGCTTGACGGGAATATTCCCACCAGAACCCCCGGTAACCTCCACTGGCTGGATCGCCCATGACGAAGTTTATTATTACTCGGCGACGAACAATAATTGGAATTCGAAGCTCATTACGCCAACGATAACCGGCCGTTTTGGGCATGCGGCCGGCATCGTCCCCATCGGCGGGCAGGATAACCTGTGCCTGGCTGGTGGCATGGGGGAGGATCCAACTGTTCCAAACCTGCGCTTTGTCTTTAGCAGAGTTGAATGTCTGAACATCGCTCAAAATAGTTGGACAGAAGTGGCGCCGTTGAATTACCAACGCTACTTCCCGGGTAGTGCCGTGGATAGCTTCGGTAACTGGTACGTTTTTGGTGGTTACGATGCAAATGGGGGCGTGGTGGCCATCACTGAACGTTACGATCCCGACCGTAACCAATGGTTCGCCTTGGATGTGCGATTTGACTTGGGCATACTCAGCACACAAGATCCTAGTCGGCCGCCACGGGCGTGGCCTAGCGGCGGTTTCGTGAATCAAAATCTTTTTGCTATCGGCGGGGAGGCAATTCAAGGGCAGGTCTTGAACTTAGTAGAACGCATCTCCTTACCGAACCCAAGAATTCCACCAATTTCACAATTACCCCCCGCTCAATTTATGCCCATCATCATTAAGAAACCCGTTCCGATCGAAGGTGATAACACCTTTGCCTCGGCCAATTTCTTGCCATTGAACAGTCCTCAGCGAAATAGATTCATTACGGCCGACGACAATACCGATGTGTTTACCTTCCAGGTTCCGTCTCGCCGGAATGTCACCGTCAGGCTTAAGAATTTGGCCTCAACCAACGAGCTAAGCCTCTACTTGTACACCTTTAATAAGGACTGGATCGCCATCAGTGCCAAACCCGGCACCCAAGATGAAGTCATCACCGAGACCCTCAATGCCGGCCAATATTTCGCCGTGGTCGAGCGAATCTTTCCGCCCGCCGGAATTGTCCCTGACCAGCGAGATTACCAAATTGAAGCCCAGGGTTAAGACGATCTATGCCAAAATCGCCGTCAGAAAATAACCCGTCCCTTCGTGTGTTGCACTTTGCCGATGCACACATCGACATGGCCAATTATGGTCGCCATGATCCGAATACAGCGTTACCAGTGCGGGTTATGGATTTCCTAAAATCTTTAGACCAGATCGTCGAATTTGCTGTAAAAGAACCCGTCGATCTGGTTATCTTCGCTGGCGATGCCTACAAAGATCGGAACCCACAACCGACGTTTCAACGTGAGTGGGGACAAAGGATTATGCGCTTATCTCAGGCAGGCATCCCGACGATCCTCTTAGTCGGCAACCATGACAAGGCACCGGCGGCTGGACGGGCCACGACAGTCCAAGAATTTAGTACCCTTGACGTACCACACATACACGTAGCCGATACCCTAGCATTCATGGGGCCGGATCAATTAGGTTTGCCAGTCCAGGTGATCACCGTGCCCTGGATCTCGCGCAGCGCTTTGATGTCGCGAGAAGAAAGTGCCGGAATATCGTTGGGGGACGTTTTGGAATTGATCGAAAGTCGCCTGACCCGAATGATTTCCAACTTCCTTGAAAATGCAGATCCCTCATTACCTCTTATTCTTGCCGCCCATGCTAGCGTACTTGGGGCAAAATATGGCAGTGAACGAGCGGTGATGCTTGGTCATGAGCTGGTTTTGAGTGAAGCTGTCGTAAGGGACAAGCGGCTTGACTATGTCGCCCTAGGACATATCCATAAACACCAATCATTAAACGGGGGCAAGCAACCCCCGATTATTTACTCGGGTTCAATCGAACGGATCGATTTTGGCGAAGCCAAAGAAAAAAAGGGTTTTGTTATGGCCGAAGTCAGCCCAGGCCATAGTGAGTGGGAATTTATCTCTCTAAAAACTCGACCGTTTGTCGACGTATTTATCGAACCTGAATCGGCCGATGACTTCATGCAATATATCATGCATCACTTGCCAGGCGAGAAGGTTGTGGCAGGTGCAGTGTGTCGAATTCAGCTATCGTATCCGCGCGATTGGGAACCACTTGTGGACGAGGTGGCAATTGCCAAACGGTTCAAAGATTCCCTATCCTTCCAGATCCTGAAACATCGCCATTCCGAGAAAAGAAGCCGCTTGGGTGATACCGTATCTGTCGAAGAACTCCGGCCGGAAGAATTACTCATGCAATATTGGCAGACGATAGGCCTTGACGAGGAAGAGTCCAAGGCCATGCAAATTCTGGCGACCGAGGTGCTGGGTCAGGCAGTCATATAGCCAATTTAAAAGCAGATGATTCCCCTCAAACTGGAACTAACCAACTTCCTGTCATACCGGAGCCCAGTCGAACTTGATTTCCACGGCATTCATTTAGCCTGCATTACCGGCTCAAATGGTTCTGGAAAATCCAGCATATTAGACGCTATCACATGGTCATTGTTTGGCCGTAGCCGGAGTAAGAGCGATGACGATGTCGTCAATCGCTTGGCGGCCGTTAAGGACGAGGAAACTATAGTCGGATTATCTTTTGAGCTGGAGGGGATCACTTATCGAATTATCCGTCGCAAGAAAGCTGGTAAAAGAATGCTTCTAGAGTTTCAGGTGGCTACCGACGATGGTAATTGGAAGCCTATGAGTGAAAGTCGCCTTCGCGATACTCAGGTGGCGATAAATGATCTATTGAAGATGAATTTCGATACATTCATCAATTCCAGCTTTTTGCTCCAAGGAAAGGCCGACGAGTTTACCATCAGGACCCCAAACAAACGAAAGGAGATCCTGGCCGATCTTCTAGGTGTTAACGAATGGGATCGCTTCAAGGAATTAGCCGGGGACCAGCGTCGGGCTGCGGAAAACAGGCTGTTGCTGGTCGAAGGGAGGCTCGGAGATATCGATCGGGAATTGGCCACACGGCCGGAACGCGAGGCAACATTGTCGAGGGCAATGGAAACTTTAGAACATACCAGCAAGCGCCTAGAATTGCAGGAGACCTTGTTGACCCAGGCCAGGCGTTCTGAAACAGCACGGCAGCAACAGGAACAAGCTGTAAAAAACCTAACCGCCAATCTAGAACAAGTACGGCGCAGGCTTGCAGATTTACGAACCAATCAGAAGCAACGTCAGGATGAACGGGACGAACACCAGGTATTGCTCAATCAATCGGCCGAGATCAGGGCTGAGTATTCGCAATGGCAATCGGCCAACAAATTGGCCGAGGAGTGGCGGACCAAGGCGGAAAGTTTTCATGCGATTCAACAAGAAAAACGGCCGTATGAGTTAGCCCTGGAAAGAGAACGATCCCGCCTCTCCCAACGGAAGTCAGAATTAGAGGCTCAGGAAAAACAGCTTGGAGCTATGGAAGAGGAGCGCAGCAAGCTTGTAGTGACTCTAAAAGCTGAAAAGAAACGGCTGGCCGAAATCGAGGCGATACTATCCGAAATATTAGAGAAGCACCAAACCTGGCAAACAGAACACGATAAACTACTTCAAATGGAATCAAATCGCGAACTGCTCAAGCAGCAAGCCAGCCAATTAGCTGAAAAAGCCAGACAAATTACAACTGAAAAGGAAGAGCGTTCGGCCGCCAATCGCAATTTGGAAGATGCTCAAAAAGCCCTCCAGTCAATAACGAATGAGCTTGAGGAGGTGAATGTCTCCCAACAGCAATTGATGCTGGCTACGGTCGATAGAGACAAATTAAAAGTCGACCAACAACGCCTCAAGGAGTCGATGGATAATCTCAAAGACCGACTCAATCGACTGCAGGTTGAGACTGGGGGTGAATGCCCATTATGCGGTCAACATCTGAGTGACGAGCATCGCCAGGAGGTATTGGCCCAACTGGAAAATGAAGGAAAACGAGATGCTGACCAATACCGGCAAAATCAGATCCAGATAAAGGAATTACAAGAAGAGATCCCTAGATTAGAGCAAAAAGTGAAAAAAAGGGGACCATTGGAACGAGATCAGATCGCCCAACACAAGCGCCTGGCCTCGGCCGAGGCCAGAATGGCTGAAATCGATCGCCAAGTTGCCGAATGGGAAGCCGATGGTGCCAACCGCTTAAGAGAAGTGGAAGAAAGCCTGACAGATGATTCGAACTTAAAAAAACAACAGGCGCTCGTTTCGACTTTGTCCCTTGAGATTGAAGGTGAAGAAAAGTTTAAATCGGAAAGGCAATCAACCGAACGCAATTTGGTGTTATCAGAAGCGCGGTTGGCGGAGATTGACCGGGTAAGGTCCGAATGGGAGGGCGAGCCTCGTGGAACCGGCCTGGCAGCCGAGTTATCCCAGATCAATGAAAAACTAAAGGCCGGTGACTACGAACTCGAAGCGCAAGCTGCGCTGGCCAAATTAGAAGATCGGGCCAGGGATCTCGGATACGATGTAACCGAGCATCAAGAAGCCATGCAAAGGCGCGATGAGCTGGTTGAGGCTGAAGATTGTTACCAGGCGTTACAACGGGCAGAGGCGGCCGTAAAACCACTTGATAATAATCTGGCCGATTTAGCCACCCAGATAACCGACCAGGAGCAAAATCTAGGACAACTCGAAGAACAGCATGAAGCTGCGCTGGCTCAATTAGCATCATTAACCAAGGGCGGACTGGACCTTATTGTCGTCGAGAAGGAAACGAATCAATTGCGCGAAGAGCAGATAGAAGCGCACAGAAAAGTGGCCACGGCCCAACAAAACGTGTCCGTACTGGATGAGCTGGCAGTACAGGGGCAGGATATTAAAACCGAACAAAATGAAGTAAGACAACGGATAAGGCGGCTGAAACTATTAGAGACGGCTTGCGGCCGGGAAGGTGTCCAGGCTTTGTTGATCGAGCGGGCTTTGCCTGAGATTGAAGACGATGCCAATGAATTGTTATCGAGATTAACCAGCGGGCAGATGCAGATCATTTTCGAGACTCAACGAAAGCTGAAAACCAGCGATCGCCTTGCTGAAACCCTGGATATCCAAATCGTGGATGCTGCCGGGGAGCGGCCCTATGAGAATTTTAGTGGTGGCGAACAATTTCGAGTAAACTTTGCCATCCGCTTAGCGCTATCAAAGATATTAACCAGGCGAGCAGGTGCCCGGCTCCAAACTCTGGTGATCGACGAAGGCTTTGGTAGTCAAGATCCGGAAGGCCGGCAACGCTTGATCGAAGCCATTAATATTATCCAGGATGATTTCGAACGGGTTTTGGTGATCACCCATATCGAAGAGATGCAAGACGCCTTTCCCACGCGAATCCAGGTTGAAAAAAGACCGTCTGGTTCAGCAATTTCTGTCGTTTAAGTTCAGAGGAAGAGTACTGGATGTCCAAAGAAAGGATCATGACCTTACACCCGGAAGAGGGTAAAAGCGGGGTCAATATTAGCAAACAGAAATATGATGTGATGCATGCTGCTATCCTCAAAGCTCTAGAAGGTAAAGATGAACCTACCTTTAATGAGCTTGGCAATGCCGTTGGAAAACAGCTCGAAGGCAATTTCGACGGATCAATTGGATGGTACTACACGACCGTCAAATTGGATCTGGAAGCCAGAGGAGTCATCGAGCGAGTACCTGGCAGCCGGCCACAAAAAATAAGATTGGCTAAATAATTTGGCGTGACGATGTTGGTTTTTCGTGTTGCTGCTTTCGTATTGGGTCTGGTGATCACCCTAGCTGCATTTCGATCAGTTATTCGTACGCTCGTCCTGCCCCGTAGCGCACCAGATCCCCTCACCGGCATCGTTTTTCGCTCAGTCCGCCGGATCTTTGATTTACGATTACGCTGGTCGAGGGGTTACTCTACCCGAGATCGCGTGATGGCATATTACGCCCCAATCAGCCTGATGTTTTTACCAATAGCCTGGCTAAGTGTGGTTCTGATCGGTTTCATGTTTATGTTTTGGGGCAGTGGAATCGAGAATTGGGGCGAGGCTTTTACCATCAGTGGCTCTTCGCTGCTTACTCTGGGCTTTGCTAAAGGCGATACCCTTTTTCAGACCATCTTGGCTTTTTTCGAAGCCGCCCTGGGTTTAATCCTGGTTGCCCTATTGATCGCCTTCCTACCAACCATGTATAATGCCTTTGAGCAACGTGAAACGGCGGTGACACTTTTAGAAGTAAGAGCTGGTAAACCGCCTTCGGCCGTGGAAATGCTGCTGCGTTACCACCGCAATCAAGGGTTAGACAGCTTACATGAATCGTGGCGGGCTTGGGAGGTGTGGTTCGCCGAAATAGAAGAGAGCCACACATCCCTGGCGGCTCTGGTATTCTTCCGTTCTCCCCAACCCCATCATTCCTGGGTGACAGCTTCTGGCACAGTGCTTGATGCCGCTGCCTTGTCGCTATCGACAATCGATATATCCTGGGATGCACAGGCCGCACTATGCATCCGGGCTGGCTTCCTGGCCTTACGGCGAATCGCCGATTTCTTCCGCGTCGAATACAACGATAATCCCATTTATCCTGTCGATCCAATTAGTATTACTCGGGAAGAATTTGACACTGTTTACGATCGCCTATCGGCCGCAGGTATGCCAGTCAAAGCCGATCGCGAACGTGCCTGGCAAGATTTCGCCGGATGGCGAGTCAATTATGACACGCCACTCCTCGCCTTGAGCCGGCTGACCATGGCTCCAGAAGCACCCTGGACCTCCGACAGAGAACCCGTCACCAATTAAATAGGGATTTGCAACTTGGCTTACAGCCATCCCATTTTGTCGGCGTAAACTAAAGGCAAGAGTAGAGTATTTAACATTAGTTGGATGTAGGGGTTTTCGAATGGGACTTTTTGGATTTCTAAAGAAGGATAAGATCTCGAAACGGGCCGCCATCATCGACGTATCGGATGCCAGTTTTAAGCAACAGGTTCTCCAACGTTCTTACAAAACGACGGTTGTCGTCGACTTCTGGGCAGCCTGGTGTGGACCCTGTCGAACGTTGGGCCCTGTTTTAGAACGCATCGCTGAAGATCCAGATGGCAAATTTATCCTGGCCAAATTGAATACAGAGTATAACCAACGTACAGTCGCACAATTTCAAATTCATAGTATCCCGGCCGTGAAAGCATTTCGGAACGGCCAAATCATCAACGAATTCACTGGCGCGATACCTGAACCCTTGGTTCGTCGCTTTATCGATAAGGCCACCTCTGCCCCACCTCCACCCATACGCATCAAGGCCAGCGCCGATCCCACGAAACGACTGCAACAGGGAATACAACATCTCAAAAAGGGTCGAGGATTTGAAGCTTACCTGGTCTTGAGCGATTTTCCCGAAAGTCCTGAAAAGGATCAGGCTGAACGACTTCTTCTCCTGGCTGGATTTTTGGTAGACATGGACGACGGCGATGGACTGACGGGACTGGAAGAGTTAGATGAAAAATACCTAGCCGCCGCCAAAGCCCTACAGCGTAAGAAGCCAGCTCAGGCACTGGACCAGCTTTTTGCTGCTATCGAGGTGGGTGAATCGATCGACATATCCTATACATCTGAGATTATCGAGTCGATTTTCGCTTTATTGGGAGAAGACCATGCGTCCACCCGGCAATACAGGAAATTATCTGATTCAGCTCAGACTGTTTAATTACAGCGTTAACGACCTTCACATTTTCACTAAAATCACCCAGGATCTAGTGATTATTACCACCATATGGGGAATAGGCATAAAGAACTAGTTACAATTTTTTCAAAAATGGTGTATTATATGTATGCGCCAAACACTCCCCTTGACCCGGGGGAGAAAGCCCACCGCCCCCCCAAAGGTGGGCTTTTTCTTTTCCAGTAATTTGAATAGGCCTTGCTCCCCTGAACGAAAATTAGGCAGGCACGTCATAAACTCGTTTATCCAGCTCGGCAATGAAAGGAAGGGTCCGGTATCTATCCAGGTAGTCGAGGCCATAGCCTACAACCCAAACGTCAGGAATCACAAAGCCTAAATAATCAATAGCCACATCCAGGCTCTTGCGATCTTTGCGAACCAGGACACAAGTCTTCAATGAGGCCGGCCGGCGTCCTTTCAACGTCTTTAGAAGATAGGTGAGGGTTTGTCCAGTATCGATGATGTCCTCGACGATCAATACGTGTTTGTCGGTGACCGGCTCTCGTAAGTCCATGACCAGACGCACTTCTCCTGAGGTAGCTCCCTTCTTTCCATAGCTGGATACGGCCATAAAATCCACGGAGTGGGGAATTCGTAGCTCCCGGGCCAAGTCAGCCAGAAAAATAAAGGCTCCCTTCAAAATACCAACAATGTAGAGATTATCTACACCCTCATAATCCGACGATATTTGTCCGGCAATTTCGCTAACCTGATCTCTGATCTGTTGCTCAGAAACCAAGACCTGGGCCAGCTCTGATTGTAGATCTTCCATAAAAAACTTCTCCGCCTTTCAACATAAATAAGATGAATAGCCAACCAGGTGAGTTAGATGGTATGTGATTCGTGATGCGCGAAACATGAAAACTTGCTTTGAGCGGTCACTTTTCACGCCCTACGCTTCACGTTAAAGTGCTTCGCCAATCAAATCTGCCAGCTTTTGGGCAATTTCATCCGGCCGGCCTGTCACGAACTCTCGTCTCCGCCCCCTTATTGGGGCATCGGCCAAACCAGTTACGATAGTCGGGGATCCCGGCAAGCCGATTAGCTGGGGATCTAGATCCAAATCGGCACTTGTCCAAACTGTAATGTTATCTCCTGAAAAAGCCCAGGGTTTTCGGTCATAATCCATGAATCGCGGCTCATTACTGGCTGTTTTCACAGAAACGACGGCCGGTAATGGTACTTCTAATATCTCATACCCCCCTTTCACTTCCCGGCGGCCTCGGGCAAATTGTTGTCTATCGGAAATTTCCAACCGGTTTATCAAGGTTAGTTGGCCAATGTCGAGCCACTCGGCCAAACCAGGAGGTACTTGCCCGGTTGCTCCATCTGACGACTCTTCACCACAGAAAATGAGATCGAATTCGCCGATTTGTTTGATGCCTTGGACCAACGTGTAAGTCGTAGCCAAAGTATCGGCACCAGCAAATTTCCGGTCGCTTAATAAATACACCCAATCTGCCCCCATGGCTAGCCCCACCCTCAAATGTGGTTCGAAAAATGGTGGTCCCATTGAAAGCACACTTACCCGGCCGCCGTGTTGATCTTTTAGAGCCAATGCCATTTCTAAGGCATTCATATCAGGTGGATTGATTTCAGAACGGGCTGTTTCACGATCGAGCAACATCGTTTGGGGATCAACCCTGATCTCTTCGGGCTTGGGGGTGATCTTCATGCAGACAATGCTATGAAGTTCAGGCATGTTGTACCTCCAGCGCCTGGAGGGACGGTGCGCCACCTCTTTTTCTTATCACTTCAGTTAGAGCCGGCACTATCTCCTTTGCATCGCCGACGATGCAGTAATCGGCGTAATCGAAGATCGGAGCTTCTGGGTCGGTATTGATGGCGATCACCAGTTCTGCTTCCTGAATTCCGACGACGAAGTGAAAAGCACCGCTAATTCCACAGGTGATGGCCACTTTTGGTCGGCATATGACGCCTGTTTGGCCGATCTGGCGTTCACGTTCGATGTGCCCTTCATCTACCGGAGGTCTCGTCGCCCCAACCTCCCCATCCAGCAACCTGGCTAACTCTTCCAGCATCTCGAAGTTACCGTCTACTCCTCGGCCTCCGGCAACCAAGACCTGGGCCTGGGTTAAATCCACCCCTCGCCCCTTAAATTGCTCGACGATTTTCGTGCGAATCAACCCTTCTCTTATTCCAACTTGAAAACGGGTTAACTGGCCATTTCGTTTGGGACCGGCCAGACGCACCTGGAAAACGCCAGGACGGACTGTTGCCATTTGCGGCCGGTGTTTTTGCATCTCGATCAAAGCCAGTACGCCACCACCAAATCCAGAGACCTCGCTAACCAGAACGCCCCGCCCCTTATCCAGTCGTAGATCTGTGCAATCGGCATTGAGACCGGTCCGTAAGCGTACTGCCAACCTTCCAGCCAGATCACGGCCGTTAGGCGTTGCACCGAGTAAAAACACGCTTGGTTTTCGTTCCATCAGGATCTGGTAGGCGGCATGGGTAAATCCATCCACCGTGAATTGGGCCAACGCTGAATGTTCGGCCAACACCACCTCATTGGCGCCATAGCTAAAGGCCAACTCCGCTAATTCGGAAATCCTGTAACCCATCAAAAGGCCGACCAGGGGCCACCCGATCTCATCGGCCATTTGGCGTGCCTTGGATAGTAATTCCAGCGATACGTTTTCGATCGCCTGGTCTTCTTGCTCGAGAAACACCCAAATGGCGGGTTCTTCTGAATCAACCTCACATAGGGATTGGGCCATTTACCTCTCCTAGAAAGAGTCGCACTACTTCCAGGCTACGACGACTAACCGCCTGGCATTTTGATCGTATGGTGCCACAACGAAACCACCTGCCGCTTTCCAGAATTCATCCTCGTCATATCAGTTCGAATTTTGTTCATTATGTCAATTCTTTTTAACTAAGGCTCTCACGGCTATCTCGGCTAAATCCAACACATCCAGGTCCACCCGTGTTGTTTTCACGCTATCTTCGAGACAGGTAATGCAATAAGGGCAGGCTGTAGCCATGATATCTGCCTGGCATTCAAGGGCTTCCCGCAGCCTGAGATCGGCAAAACGTTCTTGCGCTTCACTCTCCAAGAACATCCGGCCTCCACCGCCACCACAACAGATCGTGTCGACACCGTTGTGTTCCATTTCGACCACTTCCACTCCAGGAATAGCCATTAATAGGAAGCGGGTTGAGTCCGTTTCACCATTTCGCCTGGCCAGGATACAGGGATCGTGAATGGTCAATCGTTTATTGATGGCTCCTCCAAACTTTAGACGTCCTTCCTTGACTAATTGGCATAGATATTGGCTGTAATGTTGAACCTGAATACCAGCATCGTCTGATTGATTTATGGCATAATGATTTTTGAATGTATCGAAGCAATGAGGCGAAACGGTCACCAGATAGGATACCCGTTTATCACGAAAGACAGCAGTTGCCTGCCCAGCCATCTCGGTGAAGAATGGCTGGTGACCGAGGCTTAAGGCCGTCTCACCACAACAAGGCTCATCCTCACCAAGGTATCCAAAAGAGACACCGGCCGCTTTGAACAATTGGACGACTGCCCTGGTTACCTTTTGTGACCGGCGATCATAGGAGGCGGTACAACCAACATGAAGTAAGATCTCATGCTTATCATGATCAAATGGAGGTAGGTCCAGATCTTTAGCCCACTGAGATCGAGATGATGGCGGTTGAGACCAGGGATTGTTGTTCCAATAGAGTGACCACAAAATTGAAGGTAAACCGGCCGGGGTTTGCCGCTCTTGCCAGGCCAGATAACGAAGGCCCCGAATCGCCTTAGTTATGTCAACTCCCCTGGGGCAATAAGCCTCACATTGCTCGCAGGTTGTGCAGAGCCATATCTCTCCATCATCGTCCGGAAGACCGAGCTGCGCCCGGCGCATCATCTGGCGAATGGAGGTTGTTTTGCCCCTCAGCCTGGTCCACGGGCAAACGGCCGTACACACGCCACATTGGTAACAAAGAGCGGCAGCACCCCCCGTGAGCGATTGCAGCAAGCTCCATTTCTCATCATTAATCTCAACCGGAGCCTGGGTCGATGCCGGCTCAAACTGGGACATGGATGTTTTCCCCCACTTCGGCCTTATACCGACGAACGATTTCGTCCATTTCGGAGATCTTTTCGGCGAACTCTTTTCCTTCGGCGGCCGAAATCCACCGAAGCTGGAGCCGTTCAGGGTCAATTCCTTTTCGCCGGAATTTTCTTTGCCAGTGTTCAAACCGT
>Ga0209536_100000607_pt1 | contig 57992 bp, 44 predicted proteins | sample DeeMarSeWOR28_12_FD_187461 | JGI IMG/M metagenome (GOLD analysis project Ga0209536, IMG submission 187461) | Marine sediment microbial communities from White Oak River estuary, North Carolina - WOR-2-8_12 (SPAdes) (version 2) | ecosystem: Environmental > Aquatic > Marine > Intertidal zone >... | reverse complement strand
AATCTGTAAGGCTTTGATTATTAAGTGGGCCCAGCTGGGCTCGAACCAGCGACCCCCTGATTATGAGTCAGGTGCTCTAACCAGCTGAGCTATGGGCCCCGGATTATTAATTAATCCTGTTTTTGGGAATGCAATATTACGGATTTGTCGCCAGATTCGCAATACATTGAGACTTTTTACAAACTCTATGTCAGACACCCCTCGTCGGGATCAAAAATGCCCGGAACAGGTCAATCAATAGATTTCACAGACATTTAAAGTGGCGATAAGTAGCATGTTGGTTCTTCATCTAAATGTTTGTTAACTAAAGTATAAGAAATGAGATATAAAGAATCTGTCCCTCAGATTACTTTATAATTCTTGGCTTGCCGGTTTTACGATGGAGTATCATCCATTGTGCAGTCTGCATCTGCGCATCTGCATATTGTTGCATCTCATTGGCTAATTTGGGAAGGGAATCCTCATAATTGGCCAGATCACGAACAGGATGATTATAAAGGCTCTTTTCACCGGATTGCCTGACAACCAAAAAATAGTGGTCATTCATTATACCATATTTGTTGTCAGCAGAAAAATAAATGTAGGGACGGTCGTGTTGTACCAGGTCCACCCCCAGGGTATTATTGATATAAGGATATCTGAGAATCCCCATCAATGTTGGAAAAACGTCGATCTGCCCGCCAAGCTTCATAAATGACTTTTGACCATCAAGAATGTTCTTGCCGTAAAAAATTAGCGGTGTATGATGGTAATACAAGGGCATATCATAGGTTGTTTCAAGAGCAGCTCCATGGTCGGCAATAAAAACAAACAGGGTGTTATCAAACCAGGATTTTTCTGAACATTGTTGCATAAACTGCCCAATCGACCAATCGGCATATTCAATCGACTGCTCTGTAACGCGCTCGCTGTGAGGCCTGAAATATTCCGGAATAACGTAGGGCCCATGATCACTGGCCGTCATATAAATTGCAAGAAAAGGCTGGTCATTGGTGGTCAATTCATCCAGGATGGGTAATGAAAATCTGAACAGGTAATCGTCAGGGACACCTAAATTCGACAGGACCTCTTCCCTGGGGTAGTCTTTTTGTGATACTATATGGTCTATGCCATTGTTTGATAGAAAACCGGCAATATTATCAAACTGGTCATCATGGGTTGTAAAATATATGCTTTGATACCCGAATTCCCTCAGGGTTCCCGGCAAACCATGGTAATACAGCATATCCACCTCCTTTAGCGGATGTTGTTCAAATAATGCAGGAAATGAAAACAAAGTTGAATATACTCCGTTAAAGGTATGAATCCCGGCCGTAAATATGCTGTCAAATACCCAACCTTCAGCAGCCAGGCTGTCAAGATGAGGCGTAAAATTCCCTGGGTTCCCATATCTGCCCATTTTTACGGTACTCATACTTTCCATTAATACCAACACAATATTGGGCCGGTTAAGACTCGAATTTTCGGGCACTATCCACCTGGCAATCGGACTATCCAGGCTGTCCTGGAGGGGTATATCAAGGTATTCCCGGGTCAGATCAAGGGAGATATCATCGTCCATGAGTTGTACAAAGCGACTTTCCTCTTTTGAGGCATTCAACATGCTGCGGATCAGGGTAAAAACAGGATTCAACCCAAGTTGATTGGGATAGGCATAGGTTGAAAAATATGCGGTTCCAACCCGGATGGGAGATTTTTGAGCCAGTCTGCCCCTGGCACCGATGAATAAAAGAAGCAGGAAAAAAAGACTAAAAATACCATATCTGACCCATGTGGAGATTTTTTTTTCTGAATTGGCAACCGAAAGATGAACCATCAATGTAGAACGATTAAGTTTCCGCAGGATGTACCAAAATCCCATTATAATGAGGATAAATGGAATAACAGTCCAGAAATATCTGGGCTCCTGGAGGATCATTTTTACCATAAAACCGGGTGAATCCATCCACAAAAAGGCCGCCGTGGTGAGGCGGCTGAAAAACTGGTGGAAAAAAGGAATATCGATGGCATAGATCAAAAAGCATAATCCGTAAAATATTAGCAGGTAAATATGTACGATCCGGTATATCAAAACCCGGCGGATGTATAATGCATAAGCCACACTGAGCACCAGAAATGGCAGCAGTAGGATGTATCCTGAAATAACAGTATCGAAACGAAACCCCATAAAAAAAGCATGCAGAAAAATACCAACTCTTTCACTGGCAGGTATATCTGCTATTCTGGCAAATTCCGCGAAAAACTGAATCAGTCGGAAAAAAGTAAATCCCAGTAATCCTAAAAGGTAGACTTTGAACAAATACACCAAATGGAAGGGAATATATTTATAAATGTTTCTGTGTGCAGTCATGCGTTTTCAACTATTGGAATCAATGCAAGTTGAGAATGGAATCGGCCAGGGCCTGGTCCATCTGCAGCGTTTCATCCAGGTAGCGATCGTAATCGATTATCATACAGCGTATGCCTGTGTTCCTGAGCCTAGAAAAATTGTTGCTATCCACATTATAAACAATCCTCCGGTCCAACAGGTTCTTATCACGTAACCACTTAATATGACCGGCATCCACCCTGCTGGCAAAACCGGAATAATAATCGGGTCTCCATGAAGGCGGAATCAACCAGTGGATCCACTCTTTTCCAGCACCGAATCCTTCAAGAGCAGTCCTGACACCGGATTCTTTCTTCTGGATATACCTGAGTAGGAATAGATCCGAACTGGCTAAAATCACTATCGACTCAGCCTCCCACTCCCGGACCACCTGGAGGATACTGTCGAGAACCATTTTCTTATTAAAATCTTTAATGGTCTTGATATCGATATATACCGGGAGTGACACGGGCATATTCCTGAAATATTCACTTAAAAGGAGAACATATGAGGAAGATGGTTTTTCTTCAAATAGGATGGGCTGTGAACGAAGCGTATCCAGAGTTGTATGTCTAATGATCAAATCGTTTCCTGTGAGCCGTTTTCCATTTTCATCATGGAAAATAACGATGTGGTAGTCGGCTGTCATCCGGACATCCAGTTCTATAGCTTCAAAGCCCATTTCATGGGCCGCAATAAAACCAACCATACTGTTCTCGGGGAAATAGCCGACCATCCCCCTGTGTGCAAAAAGTAACAGGCTGTCATGGTCCGTAGGGAAAGGATCCAGTCTCAATCGCTCAGGTTGAAATAATCCACTATAAAGGTGAATCAGGTATAGAACTAAAATGACCAGAACGATGTATAAAATACTTCTGGTTCTCTTTCTCTTCAAGATCATTTGCTAATAAATCAATCAATTCCAAATATAGGGTTTGTAGTGGAATTCGTTTTGAACAGTATCCATATTTGTTCTTTTGAATTCTAAAAATGGCCGTACATCCCAAACGATATTAAAAACCGGGAATCCCATGAAGTGGACATAAAAGATTAACATCCTGACCTTTTTGTATTTCAATGATCCTGGTCAAATTTTTGGCAACGTGTTTACAATGAGCCTGATCACCCGTTCCACATTTTTCTCAAATACTCTTAAAACATCCTCCCAGGTCACCGGATCCTCATCCTCTTTCCAGGCATCGTAATCCGTACTCATGGCAACGCACGCATAAGGGATGCCCAATTCGTTGGCCAGGATGACCTCGGGAGCCGTAGACATATTGACCACATCAGCACCCCATGTGCGATACATCCTGGATTCAGAACGGGTAGAAAACCGGGGTCCCTCAATCGTGATGACCGTTCCCGAAGGGTGGTACGATAATTTGAGTTCAGCAGCGGATTCAATTAAACGGGTTCGTAAATATTCTGAAAACGGATCGGCCATGGGAGTATGTTTCAATTCACCATCCTTGAAATACTCAAAAAATGTCGTTTTCCTGTGTTTTGTGAAGTCAATGAATTGGTCGATGAAAACAAGATCTCCCCGCCCGATCTCTTCTCTCAGGCTGCCACATGCGGTAGTGGCCAGGATATGTGAACATTCCAGGGTTTGTATGGCAAAAATATTCGCCTGGTTATTGACATGTGAGGGGGGGATGGTGTGACCCCGGTCATGGCGTGATAACATGACAACCTCGATCCCATTGACTTCGCCTTCCAGGAAAGAGGAAGTGGTTGGACCAAAGGGTGTATCAACGACGAGTTCCTTCTGATTTTGTAGAATATCAGGATCTTCAAGACCCGTTCCACCGATTATGGCAATTTTAGTCATGTCGTTCAGATTTTTCAGGAAAGATAGTGTGTAAACCGGTTTCACTGGCATCGCATATCCCTCGTTCAGTAATCAAACCCGTGATCAAGCGGGCTGGCGTGACATCAAAACCAAAATTACGGGCACAACTGCCTTCCGGGGTTATCTTTATGGTTTCCATTGTTCCTGCATCCGTCATACCGGTCATATAGTGGATCTCATCGGCCAATCGCTCTTCAATCGGTATGAAAAGACCGCTATTCATGTTCCAGTCAACTGAAGAAGAGGGAACCGCAACATAAAATGGAATACCATTATCGGATGCCGCTAAAGCCTTTAAATAGGTCCCGATTTTGTTGGCTGAATCCCCATTCCTTGCGGTCCTGTCACTGCCGGTCAATACCAGGTCTATGTTCCCGTTCTGCATCAGGTATCCCCCGGCATTGTCGGTGATGATGCTGCAGGATATGCCAGCCTTCTGCAGTTCCCATGCGGTCAAACGGGCTCCCTGGTTCCGGGGACGGGTTTCATCCACCCAGATATGGAGAGGAATCCCCTTCTCATGAGCCCGGTATACAGGTGCCAGAGCCGTTCCGAATTTAATCGTGGCCAACCAGCCGGCATTGCAATGCGTAAGTATTTGAACGGATTCCCCGCTCCGGTTCTTAAAAATATTCTTAATCAGTGGATATCCGGATTCTCCAATCATCTGGCAGGCGTTTATTTCCGCTTCCATGAGTTCTCTGGCTACACGAAAAGCAATTTCAGCCCGTTTTTCTGGAGCTCTCTCCTCCAGAACCATTTTTTTTTGCAAATCCAGGGCATAAAACAGATTTACAGCCGTGGGCCTGGTCATTTTGATTTTGTGAAAGACTTCATCCAGATAACGATCAGAATCTGGTTGCTCTTTACATGCCAGGTATATACCAAAAGCAGCTGCCACTCCAATCAATGGTGCTCCACGTACTTTCATATCACGAATGGCTGAGATGACATCCCCGGACGTATTCAGGTCAACCACCACCAATTCAAACGGCAGGAACCTTTGATCAATGATCTGAACGGTACTGCTATCAGTGCCCCTAAGCCATAATGATTGATTGATCTGCTTTTTCGAAAACATAAAAGTCAGCAAAAAGAATTATTGTACTTTTGAACTTCATTATAAAATTAAAAATTATTCAGAGCTTTACACATGGCAACAATTCGCAATATCATTTTTGACCTGGGAGGCGTCCTTATGGACCTGTATGTTGAAAAAACCTATATGGCATTTGCAGCCATGGGATTTACTGAGGAATTACTACAGCATGACAGAAACCATAAAAACACCTTCTTTCATTATGAAATAGGCCGCATATCCACCAAACAATTCCGTGATGAAATTCGGGAACTGATAGGAAATCAGGTTGAAGATGAACAGATCGATGAAGCCTGGAACGCCATGATCGGTGGGTTCAGAAAAGAGAAAATTGAATTCGTAAAGAAGCTGAGACCTCAGTATAAAACATTTATCCTCAGTAATACAAACCGCATGCATGAAGATTTTTACAACCGGATGATCCGGTCTGAATTCGGGTTGAATTCATTTCAGGATATTTTTGACCGGATCTATTATTCCCATCATCTCAAGCTGGCCAAACCCGACCCTGAAATTTTCAGGTTTGTATTACATGACGGCCAACTGGTTGCCGAAGAAACCCTGTACCTGGATGATACGGTCAAACACCTGGAAAGCGCTGAAAAACTTGGAATAAAAACAGTGTTGTTCCCATTGAATGGAAACCTTGAAATGATTTATGAATATCTCGATTGATTCACCGCAGCTTCTATGGATTGGTCCAGTCACCATGTTCCCGGATTATCTCGATCAGTTCTTCAATGGCCCTGTCGGATGGTATATTTCGTCTGACCACATTGTGGCCCTTATATAGGTTCACTTTTCCTGTACCTGAACCCACATAACCATAATCGGCATCGGCCATTTCTCCGGGTCCATTGACAATGCATCCCATAATCCCGATTTTCAGTCCTTTAAGGTGTTGTGTCGCCTTTCGAATATCCTGAGCCGCCAATTGTATATCAAAGAGTGTTCGACCACATGAAGGGCATGAAATGTATTCTGTCTTTGTGATCCGGGTGCGGGTAGCCTGCAGGATACCAAAACTCAGGCGATTCAGAAAAGATAATTCCAGGCCATTTGTTGGGGTTATCCAAAGTCCATCCCCTATGCCATCCACAAGTAAGCCACCATAATACGCCGCCGATTTCAATAACCAAGATTCAGCATCCGGGTCCCTGAACTCAGACCACAGGATAACAGGCTGGTTTATTTGATACCGGATCATTTCATTGATGAAATGCCTCACGGTGTGGAAGCCATCCAAAGATGTTACCTTTAATACCAGGATCACCGTGCGATCATTTCCCAATGGCTGAATCACATCCAGATCAAACGTCTCTGGCTGCATGAAGACAAAATTCAAAACACCGGACTTTGGTCCGGCATCTGTAAATTCTTTCAGGGTACAGAAAGGAACATATGATTCCCGGTTCCTCACCTTCTTCCATGCCTTATAATTAAGAATGGCGGAACAGGACGGCGGCAGATCAAATGAAGGAAGGTTATTTCCAAAATAGAGATAGTCCGGAACCTGTTCATTTGAGTCCCATTTGTTCAACTTCAGATCCCATTTAAATCCAAGGTATGTGAGGTCGTCCATATGGGGATCTTTGATGTGGGAGAGATCCGCAATGACGACTGGCACAAACGGTCCACCAATATTTCGGGTTTGAATGGTGTGGCGTTTTAAATATTGGAAGGCATGAATCGCATAATCCGGTTTTTCCCGGGGTGGATTCGCTGGTTTAAGATGACTGTAAAAATCAGCCATCTGGCGTGCAACAGGAACTTCATTTTCCGGATCCTCAGTTAATGAAACCCGAATTGTATTGCCAATTCCATCAGCCAGCAGGCTCCCAATACCGACCGAAGATTTAAGCCGGCCATCTTGACCCTCACCAGCTTCCGTAACACCCAGATGAATTGGATATAACGTGCCTTTTCGGATCATATGGTGGACCATCAGACGATAGGCCTGAACCATCACAATGGCATTACTGGATTTCATGGAAAATACCAGTTGATGAAAATCCATTTCCTCGCAGATACGAAGGTATTCCATTGCCGATTCCACCATCCCCTCAGGTGTGTTTCCATATTGTTTTAAAATTCGCTCAGAAAGCGATCCGTGATTCACCCCGATGCGCAAGGCCGTATTGTGTTTTTGACAAATTTCTGTCAGAGGGCCTAAGCGGCCTCTTATGGTCCCAATCGCATCGCTTCCTTCCCTGGATACAGGGATAAAATTTCCGGGATTAATACGTATTTTTTCCACCACAGTGGCCGCTGTTTCCGCCACTCTGGGGTTGAAATGAACATCCGCAATGAGGGGGGTGTTAAAGCCCAATGAACGAAGTTGGGATTTAATATTCTCAAGATTTTCGGCTTCCTTTATATTTTGGGCCGTCAGCCGTACCATATCTGCGCCGGCCTCTATAATGCGAATGCATTGATCAACCGATGCAGATGTATTCATAGTGGGAGTCGAGGTCATGGATTGAATGGTGATGGGATGAGAGCCCCCCAGCCAAACATCACCCACCTTCACTTCCCGGGTTAATAAACGCGAAGGTTTAAATGGATGATTGCAGTATATATTTTCATCCCAATCTTTTAGCATCAACCGATAATAGATTAAATTTGTTAGAGAATCACTGTAAAGATAAAAGTTTACTTTCTGATTATTCTATTGAAACTTTTGAGAAGCTTTCCAGTAATAAAATATAATAGTTATTCAAGCTGAATAATGGCGTTTGATTTAAATAAATTCTGTATGCTATCCTGCCGACGTCTGAACCTGATTATCCTGCTAACATTTTTCCTTGGGTTAAACGCTTTTCCCAGGACGATCGATGAAATAAAAAAAAGCGGAAAACTGATTGTTGCATTTGATCCGGCCGATCTGAACACCATTAATTATCCGCTGGCATTAGAATTTGCGAAGTATCTGAATCTTGAAATTGAAGAGGTGATCATTAACTGGGATGAGGTATTCAGTCGAAACGGAATGATCCCAGACGATCTCGAGACCAACCCAAACTACACCTATACACCAGATGCCCTCCAAAAAGCAGACATTATTTGCAGCACATTTACCATTGTGGAATGGCGAAAAAAATTATTTGATTTTGCAGAGACACTGGTGTCGGCTGAGTTATTGGTAGTGCCAGGAGATTACCCTGAAATAGAAGGCCTCGAAAATTTAAAGGGCATGAAAATCGGCATGATGGGAGGCACCAGCTATGTATCTCATCTTGAGCTTATTAATCAAAAGATTGGTGGCGGTATCATGATGGTTCAGACCGAAACATCGGAATTGGCAAAAACCATGCTTTTAAACGGGGACCTCAATGGTTTGATCCTCGATGCCGATGAGGCGTTGACATTTATAAAAGAGAACAATAACAAGTTCAGGTACGATATGCCGATTAACCAGATCAGTAAATCGGCCTGGGCCATTGAGAAAAATAATCCACTCAGGGAGGAGGTGGAGAACTTTTTTAGGACCATTGAAAACAATGGCACCCTGGATGCACTTTTTGAAGACAGGTTTGGGGTAAAGTATTCTGAATTTGCTGAAACAATTGATCCGCACACACCTCTGGAGCCGGTTCACAGAGACCTGGATGAGATACTGGAATCAAAAAAGATCATTGTGGCTTTGAGAGAGCGTGATTTTGTATATTCAAAAACGGGAGAAAAACAATTCATGCATGCCCTGGCTGAAGAATTTTCAGATTACCTGGGCGTGAAGATGGAATATGTTGTTGTTCCCGACATTGGCGCATATTGGGAAAACAGCCAGAAAGAAATAGACAAAGACAGTGTCTATACACCAGAAGTATTCCATTATTTTGATGTGGCCGCGGATTTGATCTCACCACTGGACTGGCGGGAAAGAAAGGTCGATTTAATCACTGTTTATACATCTCAGTATTCCATACTGGCACGGCCTGAAATTAATATCCGGTCTATCGATGATTTGAAGAATTATCTTGGGATTACAGCAGAAGGCACCCTATATGAGGAGATTTTGATCAATAATGGCATTGATAGCCTGATATATGGAAACGTAAGTGAATTTGTAAGTGCTGTTGAAACAGGCCGGGCAGACTATACCATGATCTTAAATGCATTTCTTTATCCACAGCTTGAAAGAAAAATTTCTCTGGGAACGATGGAAAACTGCTGGGCCTTGAGGAAGGACCAACCAGAACTGAAAAAAGCGGTGGAACAGTTCATCAACGAATCAGAGGAAAAGGGTCTATTAAATGCATTGAACAAAGTACTTGAGGGAAGATCCTTCTTGAGCCCTGGTGAGTTTATAAAAAACTATTACGAAAAATTTCAAACCGGATATCTTCCGTATATCGTTTATGGTGCCGAGGATGGCTTACCACAGGAAGATATTACAGCCATCTTCCAGGATCAAAAAGGATATATGTGGTTTGGTACCAATTCGGGAGTGGTTCGTTATAATGGCCGGTATATGGAAGTATTTGATATCAGCTCAGGCCTCAGCGATAATTCCATTTCTGATATTAAGGAAGATCAGAACGGACGCATTTATTTTTCGACATCTAAGGGTATCAGCGTTTTTGACAATGACTCCATTGTGGATAATGTGTTCACTCAAATAGCCTTTAATTCTGTTTTTATAGATCGACAGAACAATAAGTGGTTTTTAAGTAATGATGGCATTTACATGCTGGATCATACTGGAAGGAAAAAAATGATCAGCCAGGAAATACCGCAATTACCTTCCAATGTAAATGCCATTGCCCAGGATACGACTGGTATGGAAAAATATTTTGCTACAAACGATGGTATATATATTCAAATCGCTGATCAAATACCTATAAAGCTCATTTCAGATCATTGCTACACGGTATTTATTGATGGGACAAACCACATTTGGTTCTCAACATCGGAAGGATTTTTTCAGGTAACCACCGCAGAGATCAAACAAAATTTTAAGGGGAATCCGTTAAACCAGCAATTCAATATCCCCTTCTCAATTATAAAAAAAATTAGCCAGAGCAAGTCGGGTTCAATCTGGTTTATGAATGACTCGCACTTATACCAGGTGGTATCGATGGACCAGGAAGCACGGGCCTATGAAAGCGGAACCGATCTAATGAATAACACGGTTCTTTCCTATTGGGAAGACAATGAAGAAAATTTGTGGATCGGGTTTTCAGGGGGATTACAGAGAATCATCAATAATAAGAATTTGAGGAATTTTTTCCCTGATATTCTTGACAACTATATTTATGGCGTGACCCAGGATGCAGAGGGAAGGATCTGGATTGGGACCAATGATGGCGTGTATTATTATCAGGATGAACTGGTGAATTTTTCCAGTCGGCTGCCTACAGGAGAATCAAAAACAGTGGTTACCAGGTTATCCAATGGGAATTTATTGATGGCCAGCACCGAGGGTTTGTTCGAATATGATGTACGATCCTTGTCATTGGTACGACAGAATAAATTACACATACTTGATGGTATTGAAAATTTGTTCATTACATCCCGGGGTCAGATCTTTGTGTTAACCGGGAAAAAGGGCATTATATATTATTTTGAATCCATGGGGTCAGAACCCTTAGTTATTCAGAGTAAAGAAACGGCCAGTATTTTTCAAATGGTTGAATTTAACGGTGCATTGATTGCTGGAAGTAACCGGGGATTGGTGGCCTATAACGGAGAGATGTTTTATCCGTATCTGGAGCTCAACCGGTCGGTATGGTCATTGTGCGTTAATGAAAATAAACTCTGGCTGGGAACAGAACAAGGATTGGCCATTCTTAATAATAATGAATTAGAACTGGTTTCATCCACCAGTGAAATGGTCGTAAAGACTATCATCCCCGCCAAAAGCAGAAATCACTTCTGGATTGGAACCAACCTGGGACTCATTTATTTTAATAAAACCTCGTTGAAAATCGAACTTCAAATCAATTCAAAAGAAGGATTATCGGGAGACGAGATCACAAGCAATGGCTTATATCTTGATGAAAATGGATTATTATGGGTAGGAACATACCATGGCTTGTCAAGTTTCAATATCAAAGCTCAGAAAGAAGATGAATACTCTCCAAGATGTTACCTGGAAAAGATCATAATGAATGGAGAGGAGATAGAGCTCAGGCCTGACAACAAATTCAGGTATAACGAAAATAATTTCGTCTTCGAACTATCCGGTTTGTTTTTTTCTGATGAGCGATCCATTGAATATGAATTTTATTTGCGCGGATTGAAAGATGATTACAATTTGATCAGGAGGGGGAGAGAGTACCGGGCATACTATACCAATAACCCTCCCGGTAAGTATGAATTTGTGTATCGTGCGAGGGGAAAGGATAACATCTGGAGTTACACCCAGAGCTATAGTTTCGAGATCAAAAAACCATTTTGGGAAACATGGTGGTTTCGAATCATCGCTATTTTAATCATCATATTCCTGATCAATCTTCTGTATAAGCTTCGATTACGCCAAGTCCAGCGACAGAAAAAAATTCTGGAAGAACAGGTCCGTGAACGGACCGTCGACCTTGAAAATGCCAACGAAGAAATTCAAGCCCAACGCGATCTGGCAGAAAATCAGCGGGATCAGATCACCATTCAAAAAAAGGAAATAACCGATAGTATTCAATATGCTGAACGTATCCAACGGTCATTGCTTCCTTCAGCATCCAAGGTTGAAAATGACCTTGCAGATTATTTTGTATTGTTTAAACCGAGGGATATTGTGAGTGGCGATTTTTATTGGACCACCGATCTGGATCAATACCTTATCCTGGTTGCAGCAGATTGCACCGGACATGGTGTGCCAGGAGCTTTCATGAGCATGTTGGGGATCTCATTCTTAAATGAAATTGTAAATAAGAATCACATACACGAGTCCGATCAGATACTCAATATGCTCAGAACACACATTATTGAGGCTTTGCAGCAGAAGGGTGGCATAGGTGAAGCCAAGGATGGTATGGATATGGCCATATGTGTCATTAATAAACAAACTCAAACCATGCAATTCTCGGGGGCCAATAATCCTTTATATTTTATCAGGAATGGTGATTTGGAGCACTTTAAAGGAGATAAAATGCCCGTGGCCATTCATGTGAAAATGCAACCCTTCCAAAAACATGAGATCCAGCTCAAAAAGGATGACACATTTTACTTATTCTCAGATGGGTTTGTCGATCAGTTTGGTGGTCCGGCTGGTGGAAAATTTAAATATAAACCATTCAGGGATCTGCTTTTGGAAATCCACAGAAAACCCATGCAAGACCAAAAGGAAATTCTGGACCAGACATTTGAAGAATGGAAAGGAAATTTTGAGCAAATAGATGATGTGGTTATCCTGGGATGCAGGATATAATATCGATATCAAATTTTTAATGGAATTCTCCATTAAATCGAAATAAATGTTTGAATGGAAAAAGTAGTTGAGAGGTTTTTACGTTATGCCATTGTGGATACTCAATCGGATGAGTCATCCACGTCTGCCCCGAGTACAGAAAAACAGTACAACCTGGCGAAAATGCTGGTCAAAGAATTGAAGGAAATTGGACTGAAGGATATTGACCTGGATGGCAATGGTTATGTCATGGGCATCCTGCCTGCCAGGATAGACAATGTCCAGACCGTTGGTTTTATTGCCCATATGGATACCAGTCCGGATTTTACCGGCAAAAACGTAAAACCACAAATTGTAAGAAATTATGATGGGAAAGATATTGTATTGAATTCCCGGGAAAATATCATCTTGTCTCCTGATGATTTTCCGGAATTAAAGAATTACCTGGGTCAGGATCTTATCACTACAGATGGAACCACCTTGCTGGGAGCGGATGATAAGGCAGGCATTGCAGAAATCATAACCGCCATGGAGTATCTGGTACAACATCCGGAGATACCGCATGGCGGAATTAAAGTGTGTTTTACACCAGATGAAGAGATTGGCAGAGGGGCCAATCATTTCGATGTCGAAAAGTTCGGAGCCGATTTTGCTTTTACGATGGATGGAGGTGAAATCGGGGAACTTGAATTTGAAAATTTTAATGCCGCCATGGCAACGATTTCCATAAGAGGTCGAAATGTGCATCCCGGTACCGCGAAAAATAAAATGATCAATTCCATACACCTGGCGCATGAACTGGCGTCAATGTTACCTTACTGGGAACGACCGGAACATACTGAAAATTATGAAGGATTCTACCATCTGATTGATTTTCATGGTGATGTTGAAAACACCACCCTCCGGTATCTTGTCCGCGACCATGATATGGAACGTTTCAAATCAAAAAAGCAGCTTATACAAAAATGCATCGATCATATTAATACGAAATATAATGGTACGCATGTAACATTGGAGATAAAAGACCAATATTATAATATGAAAAAGAAAATTGAGCCTGTTAAATATGTGATTGATATCGCGAAAAGTGCCATGCAGGACGCCGGTATTTCACCCATTATCAGACCCATTCGGGGCGGCACTGATGGAGCGCGCCTGTCGTATATGGGATTACCTACTCCCAATCTTTTCACAGGCGGTCATAATTATCATGGAAGGTATGAATTCATTCCTGTGCAGTCCATGATCAAAGCTGTTGAGGTCATCGTTAATACAGCTGTCCGCGTTGCGGAGAAATAAAAACCTTAAATATTTAATATAGAATCATATGAAGAAGATAAGAATATGCGTTCCAATCAGGCATTTTATAGGGTCCCTGGTCATGTTATTCCTGATCACAGGTTGTTCTCCACAAAATGATAGAAAACAAATACTTGAGGGTGATCCTGACAATGGTGGAATTATTTTGCCCGACGGTTTCTCCGCTCTCATCGTGGCAGATTCTTTGGGATTTGGAAGGCACCTGGTGGTAAACGATAACGGGGATATTTATATGGCATTGCGACAGCTTAACGACGGCAAGGGTATCGTTTGCCTCAGGGATAGTAACGGGGATGGGAGGGCGGACATCATCCAATATTTTAATGACTATCCGGGCACTGGAATTGATCTTCATAAGGGGTATTTGTACTTTGCTTCAGATGAAGAAGTCATGCGTTATACATTGATAGAAGACCAATTGCTGCCGGAGCCTTCGAGAGAACTTATTGCATCGGGTTTCCCGGAACAAAATCAGCACCGCGCAAAGATCATCACATTTGATGATACCGGCTATATGTATGTAAATGTTGGTGCACCATCTAATGCATGCATGGAAAGCACCCGTACACCAGGATCACCTGGAATGGATCCCTGTCCACAGCTGGAGCGACACGCCGGAATTTGGCAATTTAAAGATGATGTGTCAAACCAGACACAATTGGAACATGGGTACCGTTATGCAACTGGTATCCGGAACGCTGTAGCCCTTGAATGGAATCATGCGGTGGATAAATTATTCCTGGTTCAACATGGTCGCGATCAGCTTTCACAATTTTTTCCGGCGCTGTATTCAGAAGATGATGGTGTGAACCTGCCTTCTGAAGAATTTTTCCTGGTTGAGGATGGATCTGATTTTGGATGGCCGTATTGCTATTACGATCATCAAAAAGGAAAAAGAGTTCTGGCACCAGAGTATGGTGGTGATGGTGAAATAACCGGCCGATGTGAAAGCACCACGGATCCGATTATGGGTTTTCCGGCCCATGTCGCCCCCAACGATTTGTTGTTCTATGATGGGAACATGTTCCCAGATCGTTATAAAAACGGGGCTTTTATCGCTTTTCATGGATCCTGGAACCGGGCTCCTCAGCAGCAGGAAGGATATTATGTGGTGTTTGTTCCATTCAAAGGTGAATATCCTTCCGGTGAATGGGAAATATTTGCTGATGGATTTGCCGGGAAGGAGATCATCATGAGTCCAGGTGATGCAGTACATCGTCCCATGGGCCTGGCCCAGGGGCCGGATGGGTCATTATACATTTCAGATTCCAGGAGAGGTAAGATATGGAGGATTATGTACCATGTGGATTAAGCGCCTGATGGTTTTCGGAATCTTTTTCGGGTTCTCTCTTTATCTTATTTCCTGTATAAACCGGGATCCTGACAGATCTTCCGGAGAAACTGATATAACACTGTCAGATACCATCCTTTCAGTAGGTAAAACATTATATGAAACCCATTGTTTAAGTTGTCATCAGACAGATGGGAGTGGTGTGCCTGGAATGTACCCGCCATTAACGAATACAGACTGGGTCAGTGGCGATAAGAACCGTTTGATAGAAACGGTATTATATGGTATAAAAGGTGAAATAGAAATCAATGGCATGATCTACAACCAGGAAATGCCTCCGCAGGCATATTTGTCAGATCATGAAATAGCCAGCATACTGAGTTATATCCGCGATGAATTCGGAAATGGTGCTTCAATTATTTTGAAGCAGGAGGTAGCTGCAATGCGCAATAAAAACCAGGAATTAAAATAATTCCTGGAAAAAGAAATATTACGATTTATATAATTTGTTTTGATCTGGTTGTTTTTTAGTAACTTATGGAATAATCTAAATATGACCTTTAAAACCAACCTGATGAAAAAATTTCGAAACCACCTTATCCAACAGCTATTTTTTTTCATTCTAATGAGTTTTTTAGCCGGGGTTTATCCAACCTTTTCGGTTCAGCAGGAAAATCATACCGGCACCTATAAGCTGACTGCAGAAGGAACCACATTAACCCTGGTTTTAAGCGAAACACAAGGCATACTCACGGGCACTCTAACCAGCACAACAGGGGTTCGTTTTAATCTTAAGGGAACGGTATCTGAAGGAATTGGTGAAGGCATCTGTTCCAGCAATCAGGGATCGGTATATTTTGAAACTTATCTTGCCGGTCATGATCTCACCCTTTCTCTGATTGAACCAGATGCCCAAAATCTTCCCAACTATGATAATGCACAATACCTGGTTTTTTCTAAACAATCTGGAGTTAAAACAACGGCACCTGCAGTTACGGACCAGTTGTTCGGAAACCAGGAACAGAAAACACAAACACAGGGAAATCCAACAGTACAAAAACCTGTCATGCCGGCACAAGCAGTTCCTGCCAATAACGCTGGTGGCGGCAGCCAAATAGGAGATAAATCGTGGGGATTTACATTTAAACCACCCCCTGGCTGGAATCATCAGCAGGGTGAGGATATGATACTTCTAGGACATAATACCATTCCTGGATTGATTGTGGTGATTCCCCATATGGTTGAATCCGGCACTCAATTGCAATCAGAAATGCAAAAAGGCATCCAGGAGGAGGGCGTTAATCTGGTGCTCTCAGGGATGCTTGGACAACAATCTTCAAACAGCCTGGTTGGAGATTATTCAGGAATATGGGAAAATACGCAGGTAAAAGCGAAATGCATTGGGACCTTATCACCTTATGGCGGAGGGGCTTATATTCTGGCCGTGACCACGCCAGACAAATTCGGACAGGATATCATTTCAGCAGCCCATACTGTTGAACAAAACCTAAATTACGTGAAGGTGAACATGTCTGAATTAATGCAGCATTTTGCCGGCCAATGGACCTCTTTTACCTCCAATACCACCACATGGCTGTATTTATATCCCAATGGGATCTATTCTGAAGATTATGAAGCTTCTTATGCAGGTGATTTTACGAATGATGTGGGGGATATTACCGGCAACTGGGGTGCCACCGGACAAAGCAGCGACCGTGGTAAATGGATCGTCCGGGGCAATAAGGAATCAGGGAAGATTATTGTGAAACTGGCAAACGGTAACGAGCTGGTTTTTAATTATAAAGTGCACGTTGAACGAGGCGAAACATATTATTCAGAATACTGGTTTAATGGCCGGCTTTACAATAAATCACCGATAAAGTAGCCGATGTTATAAACACCACCTGAGATTTAGTAACATGACGTTGAGGTTCTGAGGATTGGATGAATAGTACAAGTTCAAAATCCCAGTTACTTAACCTATTTCTTGCGAAACGCCCATTCATAACCATTTTTACCATCCTTGATTTCAATACCAAGGGTGTTTAAAGCATCCCGGATCCGATCTGATGTTTCGAAATCATTCCTGGCTTTCGCCTGCATACGCACATTCAGGATGGCTTCAATCAGTTCTGAGGTCAGTTGTTCATGTGTTTCTTTTTGTTCTGGCTGCAATCCCATAATTTCAATGACAAAGATATCATACAGTTTTTTTAGCTGGTCCAGGTCGGCGCCGGAAATTGTCTGACGGCCTTCACTAAGCGAAAAGATATCTTTAATACCATCAAATAAATGGGATATCAGGATGGGGGTATTAAAATCATCATTCAATGCTTCATAACAGCTTCTCTCCAGTCTCTGGACATCCAGGCTGGACGTATTTGACGGTTTCAGATGTGAAAGTTCCTGAATTCCACGAAATAATCTTTCCAACCCCTTTTCAGAAGCCTGAAGGGCTTTATTGGTAAAATCGAGGGTGCCGCGATAATGGGCCTGAAGCATGAAAAATCGGATGGTCATGGGACTGTATGCCTGATCCAGGAGTTTGTGTTGACCCGTAAAAAACTCTTCAAGTGTGACCGCATTTCCAAGTGATCTGCCCATTTTCTGTCCATTCAAGGTGATCATATTGTTATGCATCCAGTAACGGACTGAACTTTTTCCGTGCACGGCTGTAGATTGCGCAATTTCACATTCATGATGGGGGAACAGCAGATCCATGCCCCCGCCATGAATATCAAATTCTTCACCCAGATACTTGGTACTCATGGTAGAGCATTCAAGGTGCCACCCGGGAAATCCATTGCCCCATAACGAAGGCCATTTCATGAGATGTTCGGGGGAGGCTTTCTTCCATAACGCAAAATCATATGGATTCTTTTTTTCATCCTGGCCATCCAGGTCGCGAGACTGGCTTTTTAGTTCATCAATATTGCGGCCCGATAAAATACCATATTGATAGGTTTCATTGTATTTATCGACATCAAAATATACTGATCCATTGACCTCATAGGCCAGTTTATTTTTGATAATCTTATCTATAAATTGTTGTTGCTCGATTATATGACCGGAAGCCAGTGGTTCAATGCTGGGTTCGAGAATATTCAGCTGGCGCATGTCACGATGGTAGCTGTTTGTATATTGCTGCACAACCTCCATGGGTTCCAGTTCTTCCAGACGGGCTTTTTTGCCGATTTTATCTTCACCAGCATCCGCATCACTTTCCAGGTGGCCGACATCTGTAATATTCCGGACGTACCGAACCTTAAAACCCAGGTGCATCAGATACCGGAAAACCAGATCGAAAGTAATACCCATTCTGGCATGCCCCAGATGAGGATCGCCATAAACAGTTGGGCCACAAACGTATAAGCCAACATGTGGTGAATGCAGGGGACGAAAAGGTACCTTTTTACGTTTCAGGGAATCATAAATAATGAGTTGATTTTTCATTGCATATTGATAAATACACTAAAATCAGCTCAAAATTAGCAATTATTCTTCAACCCTACCGGGATATATTTCTTTTACAGTATTCACCATATTTTTGTATTTATGTAATAAAGACGTATTTTTACCGATTCAAATTCAAATATTCTTCACCGTCAAGAGTGTTTGATTTATTAAGAAGAGGGGAGAGATTAGGCTCAATGAACCTCTAGCAACCGTTCCAAAGAACCGTTATGATAATGTAATTAGCGGTTCGAAACGGAGGAAAAAGGTGCTACAACCTAATCCCGCATAATGCGGGAGATAATAATTTAAACGCTGATCCATGAAAATGATTCAATTTTTGGTCTGGGATGGTTTCCTGAACCAATCGAGCAAGAACCATCATGCCATGTCCTTTAAGCCTATGTGCATGTGATGCAGTTCAAACTTGTCGTGTTTGAGTTTGAACAATTTCAATTCGTGAAACTTCTATTTAGCAATATGATGTCTATCCTGAAGAGGGAATAAAGGTCTAAACGATTATTCTGAATGCAAAAGAAAACTGATATATCAATTCTGATAAAAGACAAAATACTGGTCTTGGACGGAGCTATGGGCACCATGATCCAGAAATACAATCTTGAGGAAAAAGATTTCCGGGGTGCCCAATTTAAAAAAACAACCATTCCTCAGAAGGGAAATAACGACCTGCTCTGTTTAACACAGCCACAAATTATTGATGAGATTCACAGGTCGTACCTGCAGGCAGGGGCTGATATCATTGAAACCAACACCTTCAATGCCAACCGCATTTCAATGGCCGATTATGGAATGGAAGACATCGTTTATGATATCAATCGATCCGCGGCACAAATTGCACGACAGGCTGCAAATGCGTTTTCAACTCCTGAGAAACCAAGATACGTGGCAGGATCTATGGGGCCTACGAATAAAACTGCATCCATGTCACCCAGGATCGAAGATCCAGGATTCCGGGAGGTATATTTTGATGATTTTATGGAGGCATACCGTGAACAGGTACGGGCTTTAATAGATGGGGGCGTTGAGTTGATTCTGGTCGAAACTATTTTTGATACCCTGAATGCAAAAGCGGCCATTTATGCCATCCACGAAGAATTTCAAGAACAAGATATTAAATTACCCATAATGGTTTCCGGCACCATTGCCGATACCAGTGGCAGAACACTTTCTGGACAGACGCTGGAAGCCTTTATGAATTCAGTTTCAGGACTGGATATTTTCAGTATCGGTTTGAATTGTTCATTGGGGGCCAAAGAGCTAAGTCCCTATGTTGAGGAACTTTCTGAAAAATCCTCTCTTCCGGTCAGTGTGCATCCAAATGCTGGACTACCAAATGAACTTGGAGAATATGAAGAATCCCCGGAGAAAATGGGGACATTTCTCAAGGGATTTCTTGACAGCAATCAAGTGAATATCATTGGTGGTTGTTGCGGGACCACTCCGGAACATATCAGGAAATTTTCAGAACTGGCATCAGGGAGCAAACCCCGAATGCCTGCTTCCCCTGAAAAAGAATTGCATCTCAGTGGGCTGGAGTCTTTATCTGTGAATCCCAATATGAATTTTATCAATATTGGTGAACGTACCAATGTGGCTGGCTCCAAAAAATTTGCCCGCCTGATAAAAAATGGGGATTACGAGGAAGCTCTTGGAGTGGCCAGGCAACAGGTTGAAAATGGGGCTCAAATTATTGATGTGAATATGGATGAGCCCCTTTTGGATGCCAGGGAGGCCATGCAAAAATTTCTTAACATGGTTTCGTCAGACCCGGATATCGCAAAGGTTCCTGTTATGATTGATTCGTCCAGTTGGGATGTCATATCAGCTGGTCTGAAATGTTTGCAGGGAAAAGGCATTGTCAATTCAATTTCACTGAAAGAAGGGGTTTCGGTATTTATGAATCAGGCCCGGGAAATTAAAAAGTTTGGGGCTGCGGTCGTGGTAATGGCATTTGATGAACAAGGACAGGCTGCAGATTTCAAAAGGAAGATAGAGATCTGTGAACGCTCCTATAACATACTGACCAAGGACGTGCAATTTCCCCCAGAAAATATCATCTTCGATCCAAATATTCTGACCATTGGAACCGGCATGCCAGAGCATAGTAATTATGCCCTTGATTTTCTGAAGGCCACTACCTGGATTAAAGATCATTTACCATTTGCCCATGTGAGTGGTGGGATCAGTAATTTATCTTTTTCTTTCAGGGGGAATGATACGGTTCGCGAAGCCATGCATTCTGCATTTCTCTACCATGCCATTAGGGCCGGCCTGGATATGGGCATTGTCAATGCGGGAATGCTACCCGTATATGATGACATTTTACCTGATCTATTGGAACATGTGGAGGATATCATTCTAAACAGACGTGAAGATGCAACGGAACGGTTGATCGTTTTTGCACAAAATTTGGATGTTGGCAGGAAAAAGGAATCTTCAGACGAATGGCGGTTGTATCCGCTTGAAAAACGAATCCATCATGCATTGGTTAAAGGCATTCATGATTGTATTGAAGAAGATATGGCAGAAGCCCGGAATGTATACACTCAATCTTTGGATATCATTGAAAAACCACTGATGGATGGAATGAATGTGGTGGGCGAGCTATTCGGATCCGGCAAAATGTTCCTTCCCCAGGTCATTAAAAGTGCGCGTGTCATGAAAAAGGCCGTCGCTTACCTGGAGCCGTTTATTGAAAAGGAAAAACAGGAATCGAAGCAAAAAAACAGAAGGGGAAAGATACTGTTGGCAACGGTCAAGGGTGATGTTCATGATATTGGAAAGAATATCGTAGGACTGGTTCTGGGATGCAACAACTATGATATCATCGATCTTGGTGTGATGGTCACGTCTGAACGGATATTGGAAACAGCCATTAAAGAAAATGTCGACATGATCGGATTGAGTGGTCTTATTACACCATCATTAGAAGAAATGATCCATGTGGCCCGTGAAATGGAGAAAAAAAAGCTGACCATTCCCCTATTAATCGGTGGCGCTACAACATCCATTCTTCATACAGCCATTAAGATTGACCCGGTATACAGCAGCGGCGTGATCCATGTCAAAGATGCCTCAAAAAGTGTCGGCGTTGTCAATAGCTTATTGTCGAAAGCACAAAAAGAACCATTCATGAGAAGTACCTCACAGAGATATGAGGAGCTAAGACAAGCTCATCTTGGAATAAATAGGTCATTCGTATCCATCAGTGAAGCACGATTGAACAAATTCAAACCTGTTAGGGATGAATATCAGCCAATAAAACCAAAATTTACCGGCATAAAAGAATACATCGATATTGACCTGTCGTTGGTGGCGGAATATATCGATTGGACCTTTTTCTTTCATGTCTGGGATTTGAAGGGACGGTATCCCGAAATACTTAAAAAACCCGGGATCGGAAAAGAAGCACAAAAATTATTTGAAGATGCTCAATACATCCTGGGACAACTCATTCGGGAAAGAATACTTAAAGCCCGAGCCGTTGCAGGCATTTTCCCTGCCCATTCCGATGGAGATGATATTCTTATATATTCAGATGATCACCGAAACCAGGTCGTGTTGGTTTTAAACCAGTTGAGACAGCAGGTTGAGCGAAAATCGAAACCCATGTACCAATCACTATCTGATTTTGTAGCCCCGGTTGAGTCCGGCGTAAGGGATTATCATGGACTGTTTGCAGTTACGGCCGGAATAGACCTGGAACATTATGTTCAAAGCTTTGAGGAACAAAACGATGATTATGCTGCGATCATGGTCAAAGCGCTGGCCGACCGACTTGGAGAAGCCACAACGGAGTGGTTGCACAAAGAGGTACGAACAAATCTGTGGGGGTATGCGCCTCATGAGGAATTATCCCTGGAGGAATTGTTCCAGGTTCAATACCAGGGCATCCGCCCGGCTTTTGGGTACCCGGCCTGTCCGGATCATTCAGAAAAAGAAAAGGTGTTCCGGTTCATGGAGGTTGAAAAGCGCATTGGTATTCATTTAACGGATCAATATTCCATGGTTCCGGTAGCATCTGTATCAGGACATTTGATGGCCCATCCTGAATCGAGGTATTTTGATGTTGGAAAAATCAATATGGATCAGTTAAAAGACTATGCCAGGCGAAAAGGAATATCTGAAGAAAAAGCAGAAAAACTGCTGGCACCCGTCGTAGGATATAAATAATGATTACATGAGTATAAAGGTTGTTGATCTAATTAAGAATACAAAAAAAACGTTGTTTTCATTTGAATTGCTGCCCCCGCTGAAAGGAGACAGTATCGATTCGGTCTATAATATCATAGATCCTCTTATGGAATTTAAACCTCCTTACATTAATATTACCTATCACCAGGAGGAAGTGGTTTATAAACGCATTGGGGGCAACCTGGTTGAAATGCAGACCATCTGGAAGCGCCCTGGCACCGTGGCTTTATCAGCAGCCATAAAATATAAATATAAAGTTGCCGTAGTGCCCCATATCATCTGTGGGGGGTTCTCAAAGGTGGATACAGAATATGCATTGATCGATCTGAATTTCCTGGATATTCAAAATCTTCTGGCTGTCAGAGGCGATCCGGTTGGTAATTCAAAAAAATTTGTGCCTCATGATCAGGGTCATGAACATGCTTTAACACTTCTTGAGCAAATCATGGATATGAATAAGGGTCGGTACCTTGATGAAGATCTTCAGTTCAAAACGCCTACAAATTTTTCAGTGGGTGTACCAGGATATCCTGAGAAACACCCGGAATCTCCCAATATGAAATCCGATTTGTATTTCCTGAAGAAGAAGGTGGATGCTGGTGCCGAATTTATTGTAACTCAGATGTTCTATGATAATCAGAAGTTTTTCAAATTCGTGAAAGCATGCAGAGAAATCGGTATTGACGTGCCGATCATTCCGGGTCTCAAACCCATCTCAAATTTACTGCACCTGAATTCCCTTCCCAAAACATTCAATATTGATGTACCTGATGCTCTGGTCAGGGAAGCTTTAAAATGTAATAAAAATGAAAGTGTCAGGCAGGTGGGCATTGAATGGGGCATTGAACAGTCCAGGGAATTAAAAAAATCCGGGGTTCCGGTGATTCATTATTACACCATGGGTAGCCCGGACAATATCCAATCAATCGCAAAAGCTGTTTTCTGAGAAACAACCTTAAACTGACCACTCATTTAATTTATTATCTTCCCTATGAATTCCATTGTATGAAAAAAAATAAAAGAAAAAAAACCATCCCTAAAAAATCAGAACTGACACGACAGGTTCTGGGTGTATTCACCAATTTCCCAACCCGGCAGTTCAATTATAAACAAATCGCCGGGAAACTTGGGATCAAGGATGGTCATGGGCGTCGCATCATTAACGAAATTCTAAAGGAACTTAAAGAGAATGAGAATCTAACCGAAGTATATTCAGGAAAATATAAGTTGAAGCGAAAAGGTGGTTTTGTATTCGGTAAAGTTGATCTCACTGCGTATGGTTCTGCATATGTGGATGTGGACTCCATGACAGAAGATATTTTTATTGCCCAGGCCAACCTGAACCACGCACTTCAGGACGATCAGGTGAAAGTATTTTTATATGCCCGGCGTAAGAACCAGAGACTTGAAGGTGAGGTCATCGAAATTCTGGAACGGGCGCGTAAATCATATGTCGGGATCATACAGATGACCAACAATTTTGCTTTTGTTGTTGCTGAGAAACGCCAGGTCGATATTTTTATTCCACCCAATAAGTTTGGAGGTGCCAAAAATGGGCAAAAAGTCATTGCCAAAATTACCGACTGGCCACTTACCGTTAAAAATCCCATTGGGGAGGTTGTTGAAGTGCTTGGAGAACCCGGCGATCATGAAGTTGAGATGCATGCTATTATGGCGGAGTTTGAACTTCCATATCATTTTTCAAAGGCCGTTGAAGCCGCTGCGGAAACCATACCAGCAACCATATCAAAAAAAGAGCTCCAATCAAGGAGAGATTTTCGTAATATTCCAACACTCACTATTGATCCTGAAGATGCCAAAGACTTTGATGATGCCTTGTCGGTGCGGCAAATTACCGGTGGTAATTTTGAAATTGGGGTGCATATTGCTGATGTGACCTATTTTGTTGAACCGGATACATTGCTTGAACAGGAAGCATATGAACGAGGCACCTCAGTATATCTGGTTGACAGGGTCGTCCCCATGCTTCCGGAGAAATTATCAAACATGGTTTGTTCTTTGCGTCCGAATGAGGAAAAATTATGTTTTTCGGTGGTTCTTGAAATGAATGAAAATGCAGACGTTCTGGACGCATGGTTTGGGCGTACCATCATCAATTCAGATAAACGGTTTACCTATGAAGAAGCGCAGAATATAATAGAATCTGGGAAAGGGCCCATGAAAAATGAAATACTGGCACTTCATAACCTGGCTCAGAAAATGCGGAATGAGCGATTTAAAAAAGGTTCTTTTGAATTTGAAAGGATTGAGGTCAAATTTCATATCGACGAGAAAGGAACACCACTGGGTGTATTTTTCAAACAAAATAAAGAATCCAATCAGTTGATTGAAGAATTTATGCTCCTGGCCAATCGGAAAGTGGCCGAATTGTTTAACCCACCAAGAACGGAACCAAAAGAAAAATCCAAAAAATTTGTATACAGGATCCATGATAAACCGGATCCGGAGAAACTGGAATCTTTTTCAAGATTGGCCTCCAGATTCGGACATCGTTTGAATCCAAGAAATTTAAACCAGATCTCTTCGGAATTGAACAGGATCCTAAAAGATGTGCAGGGTAAAAAGGAACAGAACATCATTGAGACTCTCGCCGTGCGAACTATGGCCAAGGCGGTGTATTCGACCCAAAATATCGGTCATTACGGGCTCGGATTCAAGTATTACACCCATTTTACCTCGCCCATACGGCGATATCCCGACATGATGGTACACCGTCTACTGGCGGACTTCTTATCAGGTCACCCATCACCAGGGAGGAAAAAACTTGAAAAACAATGCCAGCATGCTTCAGATATGGAGCGAAAAGCATTGGATGCGGAACGGGCATCGATAAAATTCAAGCAGGTTGAATTCCTGTCTGATAAGATCGGAGAACAATTTTCAGGGATCATATCAGGTGTTTCAGAATGGGGATTGTATGTGGAAATTGATGAAAATAAGTGTGAAGGGATGGTCCCTATCCGGGAAATGGACGATGATTATTATGATCTGGATGAAGATAATTACCGGCTTTTGGGTAAGCGTACAGGGAAAACCTATCAACTGGGTGATGAAGTGAAAGTTGAAATTCTCAGAGCCAATCTGGCAAAAAAACAAATCGACCTGTCCATTGTGTCGTGATATTCCATATCTTGATTTGACAGGTAAATAGAATATTATGAGAGACAAGGCCGAAGTCAGAAATGCCATCATCGAAGCCAGTGGCGCTGTTTTTTCTCGGTTTGGATACAAAAAGACCACCATGGACGACATTGCCAGATCTTTCGATATGGGTAAAAGTTCTTTGTATTATTATTTTCAAAGTAAGGAAGAAATATTCAAGACGGTGGTGGTGCATGAAGCCGATCTGCTCAAAAAAGAACTCAGGAATGTCCTGGTTACCACTCAAAATCCCAAACGGCGACTCAAAAATTACATTCTCGTCAGGATGAAAACGCTTCGAAAATTATCCAATTATTATAATGCCGTATTCAGTGAAGACCTGGCCCATTTTGATTTTATTGAAAGAATACGCCAGAAATATGATTCTGAGGAAATTCAAACCCTGAAATGGATCCTCGATGAAGGCACGAAAATGAAGGTTTTCAGCGTTGAAAATACCGAATTAGCTGCCACAGCGATCAGCACAGCCATGAAAGGGTTGGAAATTCCCCTGTTCTGGAAAAATAAAGATCCCGACCTGGAATCGCGATTGGATGATCTGTTGATGATCTTATTTTATGGTATCATACATCGCTAAACATGGAAATTCAGGCAGGCATCATATGGATTAAAGTGTGCCATAATTCAAATAAAAAATTATCTTTACGTAAATCAAATCTGAAAGCTATGAGAATATTAACCACCCTTATCGGTCTGTTCCTGGCGACATTTCTTTACGGACAAACTGGTGCTGACAAAGTACTCGGAAATTGGTTCACCGACGACAAGGAAACGAAAATTGAGGTATATAAAGAAGGCAGTAAGTATTTTGGGAAGATTGTTTGGCTAATGGAACCTAATGAGGATGATGGAACACCAAAGATTGATGACGAAAACCCCGATCCCAGTCTTCAAAACAGGCCCGTTATGGGGCTTATTCTCCTGAAGGACTTTAGTTATGATCCGGATAAGGAAGAGTGGAATGGCGGAACCATCTATGATCCAAAAAATGGAAAAACCTACGATTGTTATATGTGGATGGATGGATCCGATTTGCAAATCAAAGGGTTTGTGCTGGGAATGCGATTCATTGGCCGCAAAACCACATGGACCACTGCCGATTGAAATATGACATGAAATGAGATCCGGAAATGTATTTTTTCCAGATCTTTTTTGTTGACAGAAAATATTCAAACACCGGCAACCCGGGTTTTATATTCAGCCAGGGCTTCATTCAAACGATCCTGCGCAGTGGTGTCTCCGGGAATATTGTGAGAGGGGTGGATATATAATTTTACACCCCGGTCAGCCAGGATCTCAGCCACGGTAACGATGGTCATCCATACCGTCGTAACAAAAGCCATTGTTGACACAGGTCCCACTTTATCAAAATGATTTTTCAAAGGAACGGAGGCATCTTCCAGTGGAGCACAGGTGTTCACCACAATATCAGCCAGTTCGAACAGCGTCTTGCCTGATGAATGCCGGGATTTCCTGCTTCCAAGATTTTCTGTGGAACCATATACAACGATCTTCATGCCTTTTTTCTTTCCTTCCATGGCCACATCAATATTGACATTGTTGATCCCGGTATGGGAAAAGATCCATAACGTATCAAGCGAATCAAATTGATACCCCTTCATGATCTCTTTTCCATAACCTTCCACTCGTTCCAAAAACACAAATTGTTGAACTCCCATATCACCGACGATATGAGTGAAATAACTGAGGGGGAGCTCAATGATCGGATGAAAACCAACAAAACCTCCTATTCGAGGATACATTTCTTCAACAGGAAGTGTGGCGTGACCGCACCCAAAGGTGTGAACCCATCGTCCCGCCTCAATTGTACCGGCCATAACTTCTGCGGCCCTTTTTATGGCTTCCAGCTGGCTTGTTTCTATATCTGATATAACGTTGCGGGCATTCTTCAACCATTGTAGTGCTAACATAGTTTCAAGTTTATTTATGATATGATTTGAATGTATTATATACAGGAATTAACATTATACCGAAACACAGAACTGAGGCCAGAAATATGAAAGGGTAGGAGCTCATAGATGTGACTTCCGTCACCCAACCAATCAGATAGTTGAGCAGGGTATTTCCAATAAGCGCAATGGTCAAAACCATGCTGAATGCCGTGCCGGACCATTCCTTAAAAGCATCTCCCACAATACCGAGAAGTATGGGAAACGCTGCGGCAAGTCCTATTCCAATAAGTATGACCGACAAAAAAGCACCCGCAATCCCGTCGTTGAATTTCAGAATGAGACCACCCAGAACAGATAAAAGAACCGAAACTGAAAGAATCGTAAATGGGGCCATTTTGCGTAAAAGGATCCTTAGCAACAACCGGGTTAGGGTAAAGCTCAAGATAAAAAGAGTCAAACTGAATAAGGCTGGCTGGGTTTCCAAACCGGTATTTTCAATAAAATAAGTTGATGTCCAGTTGTTAACCATGGATTCCATTCCCGACTGGAAAAACAATACCAGAGCAATGGATATCAGTAGTTTTTTTGTAGCCAGGATCTTCCATGTGCTGAAACCCTTAAAGCTACTTTGTTTGGCAGAAGGATATCGGATCGATAGGAAAAAAATGGCAGGGACCAGAATTCCAAAACCAATTCCGAGCATGATGTTACGGTAATTATAATTCTCCGGCATTAATCCCAATAGGGCAGGAACACCCAGAGCACCAATACCAAAAAAAGCGCCCAATAAGCTCAGGTTGGCTCCTTTTTGACCACTGCCTTCGGTACTGAGATCGGATACCAGTGCGCTGGTGGCTCCGTTGAGTAACCCTCCTCCAAGTCCAATCAGGAAAAAAGATATTTGCAGCCATATCAGAGTTAATGAAAATCCAATGATAATAATCCCTAATGCAGTAATTAGGGCACTCACGGCCAATAATAACCGGTAGGAATAACGGTCGACAACGGGTCCGAAAATGAGCGATCCCAAAAGTATACCCACCGGTAATACCGAGGCCAGAGAACCTTTGGCGAGTTCATTCAATTGGAGTTCTTCACTCAGGAATGGCATCACCGATCCCAAACTGATCATACAAATGCCGAAAATTAGCATACCCAGGTAAGCGGCGGAAAAAACAAGGGTTTTATTCACAGATTGGATTTTTTAGTAAGGTTTTTGAAAACCATGTATGCCGCACCCAATAAAGGGGCATTTCCTTTAAGTTGGGACTCAAGGAATTGAACCTGTTGGATGGCAATGGGTTGGGCCCATTTTTTCGCTTCTTCGTAAATCCTTCCGAGAAACTGGGTTCCAGGACCAAAAACACCGCCACCAAAAATGATGACTTCCGGATTGAACAAACTGACCAGGTTTGCACTGGCCATACCCCAAAGCTCAATGGCTTGTTCAAAAACTTTTTCAGCCACTAGGTCGCCCTTCTCATATGCATTAAACAGATCTTCGGACCTCAGATCCTTGATGGTTTTATTATTGATCAATTCACTTGATTTGACTGTCAGGTATTCTCTGGCGGCCCTGACCAATCCGTCGCCAGAGGCAAAATACTCAAAATTGCCAAATGGCGATAGTTTTTTATGAAATGGTCTTTCTAAAGCCATCCAACCAATCGCCCCGGCAATATCATTTAATCCTCTGATAATTTGTCCATTTACCAGAATGCCGGCACCAATTCCAGTGCCTACAGCGAGAAAAATGGCGTGATCAGATCCTGTGGCTGCTCCCATCCAGCTTTCACCCAGGATGCTGCACCCCCGGTCGCTTTCAATTCGTACCGGAAGATCCGTAACAGAAAGATGATCTTTAATGGACTGCCGCAAAGGATATTCCTCCCAGCCTTTAATATTCGGTGCCCAAACGGTTCCTTTTTCAACATAACTGATGCCCGGAACAGAAACGCCAATACCGGCAATACGATATTGCCTGGAGTTTGCATCTGAAATGAGGTCTTTAATGAGTGTATTAATCAGAAAATCAACCCTATCGCCAGCACCATATTTTACCGATTGAAGATGGTTCAGAGTTCCATCATCGGCAATTAAAGCAGCAGCGCATTTAGTACCACCCAGGTCTATTGAGATGGCGTATTCAGGTTCATACATGCGGGAGCGTTCTTCAAATGAAATGGTAAATTAGGAAAACTTACTGAGTGTAAGAAATGTGCTTTGTAAAATATTTAAATAGTGCCCCCAGTTTAGAGCGATATTGACTTCAGGAAATTTTTGGCAGTGAATAAAAGAGGTATACAATACGGAGATCGTTCACCATCACGTTACGGGTATCCATGGCGGTCAAAGAGAATGGATAAAATGGGAAGGATTTTGTTGGATGTTTATCTGAAATAATCAAACCTGTAAATCCGGGCCCGTCCGTTGTGTAATATGGCATGGACACGTTCTTTTGCAGGAATGCGTGAATCATAGTAGGTCAAATGAAAGACTATTAAATCCGGATCGTTTGGATAATCACCACATGGATATTCCGTTTAGTTCCGATCATACCCTGTTTCAGTGCTCAGAACATAACTTTCAGGAAATAGTTGTTTCCATGTACCCCAGGTTATTTCTAACACAGAAATATTCCGGGCTTCCCTGTCTATTAATGGACCATTTATGCAATACCCCCGCAGTGGTGACCATATGCTTTCTGTTAACCTGTCATAAGGCATGAAATGACTATTATACAGAAATCCGGAAACGCCGAAAGAGGCCACCTCATCCCCAATTTTCCGTTCCCAGCTCATGGCTGTTGCAGTCAGTGGACATTAAGTGATTGAATAAAAATGATCAGGGGTGCTGTCATTTACAATTTCATGCCAGTTGAGTATGGCATGTGGGTATACACGGGGAATGGAATCGATCCAGATGCCAATCCCCAGTTCGTTATCATCAACGAAGAATCCATCAAGGAAATCCCGGTTTCTGGATTCTATATGACGTGGCGTACCAATAGCCGGGATGGCATCAAAACTAAGGGTTCCAGCAAACACCTGGTTCATTTCAACGAGCCATTCAGTGTCATTATTTGTTGTGAACTTGCATTCCTGGATCTCGGAATCGCCATAACTGGATGCCTCGGGGTAAAAGGCTGCCATGGCAAAGAAAAATCCCATAACCGATGTGGTTGGTTTAAGAACAGTTCCTGAAAGTGGCCCTTTGACAACCTGTTCCCAGATATTCCATTCATTTCCAAATTGGTCTTTAAATATGACAGGCAGACAATCCTGTATGGCTGAAACAACCAGGTATTCTCCATAAAAGAGCATGTTTTCGAAAGATACAATAAAATTCAAATCATGACTTCCAGCAAGGCGTATACGGAGACTATCAAATTCATCCTGAAATACCCGGATGCCGAGAAAATCAGACGATTCAACTATTTCCTGATGTGGACTGATTGCAGGATCAGATTGGGAGCATGCATAAAGCATGACAGATATGAATAAAAATATGATCTTCGTGATATGGAATGTGTCCGGATTCATAAGTCTGCATCAAGATACAGCCCCAAAACGCATCTTTTGGTCGGCCAGATGACAAAAGTCCAGCATTCAGGCATATGCTGAACTCAGGAAAAATGCTTAATTAATGGGTAAAAAAGCGTTTTTGAAAAATCAAAATGGAAGTCACGCCCAGAGTTATTGAGGAGTCAGCGATATTAAAGACAGGCCTGAAGAAAATGAATTCCTGTCCACCTTTCCAGGGAAACCAATCCGGGTAACTTCCCCGGACCACCGGGAAATAAAACATGTCAACAACACGTCCATGCAGAAACGAAGCGTAGCCACCCTCGTCTGGTAAGAGTTTGGCTACCTGGAAATAACTGTCATTAAACAAAATACCATAAAAGGCACTGTCAATAATATTACCAAGGGCTCCGGCTAATATGGCCGCAATACTGAGAATTAAACCAAAAGATTCATTCTTTCGGATCAGGTGGTACAGGTACCATCCAATGCCGATAACCGCAATAATCCTGAAAATGCTGAGGATCATTTTGCCAACTTTTCCGGCAAACTCCATTCCAAATGCCATACCATTATTTTCAATAAAATGAATGCGGAACCATTCACCCAGGATCAGGTATTCCTGGCCCAACATCATGTTGGTTTTCACCCAGATTTTTATTGATTGATCAATAATGAGGATGATCAGAATAAATGCTATGACTTTTGTGGTTTTCGACATCTTCTGTTTAAGGGAACCAAAACTAATGAAATTATTGTAAAAACGATGATTACTCACATCATAAAAAGAAAAACTGAACGATCTGTTAAATCATTCAGTTACAAAATATGATAGTAAAATCTATCGTTGATTTTGCTTGGCCTCAATAGACAAGGTGGCATGCGGTACGGCCCGAAGGCGTTCTTTTGATATTAATTTACCGGTTTCCCTGCAGATACCATAAGTTTTGTTTTCAATTCTTATTAAAGCAGCTTCCAGGTGTTGAATGAACTTCTGTTGCCTCTGTGCCAATTTTCCAGCTTCTTCCTTAGACAGTGTGGCGGCACCTTCTTCTAAAACTTTAAAGGTTGGAGAGGTATCTTCAGTGTCATTACTATGCTCATGAGTAATGGTATTCTTCAGAAGATTGTAATCGGCCTTGGCCTTTTCGATCTTCTTTAGAATGATGTCTTTGAATTCAGCCAACTCCTCGTCTGAATATCTTGTCTTCTCTGCCATAGCTGTAATTTTTTATATAGATTTAAATATACTAAAAAAAGACATTCCATCACTGCTTAACGCAGTGTATTTCTTTCGATTTATTTATTCTGATTTTTTGATTTTCACCTTTGTAATCACATTCTCATCCAATTCCATCTCTTTACCTCCCGGAACCGTTTTTTCAAGGTTAATTTGTTGGGCCAGGGTTTGCGAGCCTATGTAATCTCTGTGTATTTTAACAGCCTCATCTACAGCATTATGAGATTGAATCTGGATGTAAATCTTATCTGTGACATCCAGCCCACTGTCTTTTCTAAGATTTTGAATGCGGTTTATTAATTCACGGGCAATACCTTCTGCCTTCAGCTCGGGTGTAACATTGATATCAAGCGCCACAGTGAGTGTTCCCTCGTATGCCACCAACCATCCAGGAATATCTTCAGATATAATTTCAACATCATCCAGGGTTAAAAGATGGGTGTCGTTATCAAGAGCCAGGTTAAATGATTCCTGCATTTCGAATTTTGAAATATCCTGTTGCGATAGCTGGCCAATGGCTGCAGCAATTGCTTTCATTTGTTTACCAAAGCGGGGTCCCAATGTTTTGAAATTCGGCTTGATCTTTTTAATCAAAACATCTGATGTGTCAGACAAAAATTCAATTTCTTTCACGTTGACCTCCGACATGATGAGGTTTCGCACCGCTTCAACCTGTTCCCGGATCGAACCATTGGTCACAGGAATCATGATCTTATTCAGAGGTTGCCGGACCTTGATATTCACTTTTCGTCTCAGGCCGAGAACCATGGAAGAAATTTTCTGAGCCATTTCCATTTTTTTCTCAAGCTTCCGATCGATGTATTTTGGATCATGTTTTGGGAAATCAGCCAGGTGGACCGATTCTTGTGCATCCCCGACAGATGCGGTATGCAAGTCACAATAAATTCTGTCCATGTAGAACGGAGCTATGGGTGCAGCCAGCAAGGCAACCTGTTCGAGACAGGTAAACAGGGTCTGGTATGCAGAAATTTTATCTTTGTTATAATCCCCACCCCAAAATCTTTTTCTGTTCAGCCTGACATACCAGTTACTCAGGTTTTCAATGACAAACTGTTGAATGGCTCTTCCGGCTTTTGTAGGTTCGTAATCGGCATAGCTTTTACGCACCTCTCTGATCAGGGAATGCAGTAATGACATGATCCACCGGTCGATTTCCGGACGATCCTGGATCGGAATGTTTTCTTCTTCATACCGGAATCCATCCACATTGGCATACAAAGCAAAGAATGAATATGTATTATACAGGGTTCCAAAGAACTTTCGCTTCACTTCTTCCAGCCCTTCGAAATCGAACTTTATATTATCCCAGGGTTGGGCATTGGTCATCAGGTACCATCTTAATGGATCTGAACCATATTTTTCAATGGTAGAATATGGGTCCACCGCATTTCCCAGTCGTTTCGACATTTTATTACCATTTTTATCCAACACCAGCCCATTGGAAATGATATTTTTAAAGGCCACGGAGTCAAATAACATCACGGCAATGGCATGCAGGGTAAAGAACCATCCCCGGGTTTGATCCACACCTTCGGCAATAAAATCTGCAGGATAAATATCCTTGAATTCGGGATCTTTTGTGGCAAATGGATAATGAAACTGGGCATATGGCATGGATCCTGAGTCGAACCATCCATCAATAAGAGCTGGTTCCCGGAACATTTTCTGACCGGTAGCTGAAACCAGTACGATATTATCAACAAAAGGTCTGTGCAGGTCGAATTGCTCATAATTACCAATCGATGTATCCGATTCTGTGTAATTCAACAAAGGATTCTCTGCCATGAAGCCAGCCTTAATGGCTTTTTCGATTTCGGCTTTAAGTTCGGTTACAGACCCAATACATAACTGTTCACGTTGATCTTCTGAGGTCCAGATAGGAAGTGGTGTTCCCCAAAACCGGGCCCGGGAAAGATTCCAATCAACCAGATTTTCAAGCCATTTCCCAAACCGGCCGGAACCCGTAGCCAATGGTTTCCAGTTAATGGTATTATTCAGTTCGATCATCCGTTCCTTCAGGGCGGTGGTTCTCACAAACCAGGAATCAAGAGGATAATACAATACAGGTTTATCGGTGCGCCAGCAATGGGGATAGTTATGAATATGTTTTTCAATGCGGAATGCTTTCCCCTCATGCTTTAAATGAACCGCAATATCAATATCGACAGTTTCTTCCGAATTGGTCAGTGATTCATCATATTCGTTTTTTACATACCGTCCACTGAACTCTTTATAGGATGCCACATGCACTGATTCTTCCACAAATCTGGGATCCATATCTTCCAGCCTGAAAAACCGTCCTTTCCGATCTACCAGAGGATGTGCAATCCCGGTTTTATCTAATATGGTTAGTGGCGAAATATTATTTTCTTTCCCGGCACGGTAGTCATCGGCACCAAAGGTTGGAGCTGTATGAACCACACCGGTGCCATCTTCCGTGGTCACAAAATCACCCAGAATGACACGAAATGCATTTTTACCAGGATCCACCCAGTCTATCAACTGCTCATACTCTATACCTTCTAATTCCGATCCACTAAATGTATCCAGGATCTGATAAGGAATTTGTTTATCACCCGCACGAAAGCTCTCATAAGGCAATTCCTGGTCCTTTTCCGGAAAATACTCATGCAATAATTCTTTTGCAAGAATAACCACGATGGGGTGACCCGTGTAGGGGTTATAGGTTTTAATTTTCAGGTACTGTATATCCCTGCCCACAGCCAGGGCTGTATTTGAGGGAAGCGTCCATGGAGTGGTGGTCCATGCCAGGATGTATACTTCGAAATTCACATTTTTAAAGAGGAATTCCGATTTTTTATTCCGTTGAACTTTAAATTGAGCCACAACGGTGGTGTCTTTAACATCCCGGTAACACCCGGGTTGGTTTAACTCATGAGTGCTCAGTCCGGTGCCGGCAGCCGGAGAATAGGGTTGGATGGTATAATCTTTATATAAAAGTCCTTTTGAATAGAGCTGTTTCAATAACCACCACACCGTTTCAATATATCGATTATCGTAAGTGATATAGGGATCACCCAGGTTGATCCAATATCCCATTTTTTTTGTGAGTTCCTCCCACTGATCGATATATTTCATTACATCTTTCTTGCAGGCTGCGTTATATTCTTCGATGGAAATTTTTGAGCCAATATCCTCTTTACTAATACCAAGTGCCTTCTCCACACTCAATTCAACCGGTAATCCATGGGTGTCCCAACCGGCTTTCCGTTCAACCAGGTAACCTTCCATGGATTTGAATCGGCATATCAGATCTTTGATGGTGCGGGAAATAACGTGATGGATTCCAGGCTTGCCATTGGCTGATGGGGGACCTTCGTAGAAGATGAAGGGTGTTGCATTTTTACGGGCGTCCAGACTTTTTTGAAACGTATGCTGTTTCTCCCAGACCTTTAACACCTCGGTGTTGATTGCTGATAGGTCAAATGATTTATATTCAGGAAACTTTTTATGCATTGATTATGTCTCAGTTAGCACCCTTCTAAACAAGTTCACAAAGATAGATTTCTGGAATGGAAAATACAAGCATGAAATACGTGAATAAATTGACTGGAACCGATAATACAAAATGAAAAATAAACCAAAAAAAAATTCAACGGATACCCTGAACCACTCCCGTTTCCTGTTCTGCTTATAACGGTTTATTTTGAGAACATTTTTGTTTGCAAGAATTTAATATACAGCTATTTATAACCAAAACCATAGTGGTGTGGCGAAAATAAATATCATTTCCAATTGGGATCGCATACGCATCCCGGGGGAGGTGATTATTTGCCCAATTGCTGTTTTACAATTTTTGTAATATATTTTCCGATCACATCAAATTCAAGATTCACAATGGTGCCAGTCTGGATTTGATGAAAGTTGGTTACTTCATAGGTGTAAGGGATAATGGCCACCTGAAAAGATCGGTCTTTTGAGTTCACGACAGTCAAACTAACGCCATTCACAGATATGGAACCTTTTTCAACGGTGATATAATCATCCTGGATGGGATCGTATTTGAATGTGTAATACCAGCTGCCATCGGCCTCTTCAACCCTGGTGCATACCGCGGTTTGATCCACATGTCCTTGCACAAGATGTCCATCCAATAGACTGTCTATCTTCAGGCTGCGCTCAAGGTTTACCTTGCTCCCGATTTCTAACAATCCCAGGTTTGATTTTTCCAGTGTTTCACGAATGGCCGTTACGGTGTAATCTGTATCGGTTTTTTTAACGACAGTTAAGCAAACACCATTATGTGAAATACTCTGGTCAATTTGCAACTCACTTACAAATGAACATTCCAGGCTTATGTGTAAATTATCCTGATCTTTTTCTAATCCGATCACGGTGGCTGCTTCTTCAACAATTCCTGAAAACATAGCTTGGGTTTTTAAATTGAAAATCCAAAAATAGACAATTCTGTACGATCAGTGAATGATAAAGTTCACAATTTACATCATGCAGGATATCCATTACAGGTACCTCGTAAAATCCTTTAGGGGTCATAGGAGTGGGCAGATTATTTTTATATGGGTATATTTGCTCCACTCAACCGGATCGCCTTGATTTAAATCCACTCAGGCTGATGGAACGTATCGATCATCGGATCATTGAATTTATTCAGAAGCATCATGTTCTGACTCTGGCTACGTGTCATGAAAACGAGCCATGGTGTGCGAATTGTTTTTATGTGTATCTCGAAGATCAAAATCTTTTTGTGTTTACGTCTGACCCGGATACCAAACATATACAGGACGTATTAAAACAAGATCGGGTGGCCGGATCGGTGGTATTGGAAACGGAAACTATTGGGAAGATCCGTGGTTTGCAGTTTCAGGGGGATATTTCGGAACCGGAAGCTGATTTACTCCGAAAAGTTCGCAAGGCCTATCTCAGGCGATTTCCTGTGGCCATGTTGATGAAAACTACCCTTTGGATAGTGGAACCGACACTTTTGAAGTATACTGACAACCGTCTGGGGTTTGGGAAAAAATTGATTTGGAAAAAATGAAATAAATGTTGATATATCAGGCATCGATGTCCATGACAACGTAACTATTTTGAATGATGGTTCCAATAGGGGCCCTTGAGCTCAGACCGGGATCATTAAATATGAACCACGTGATATATTTTATTGTATGATTTTTGTTACAGGAGGAACCGGCTTGGTTGGTAACCATTTGCTTTATGAGTTGGCTCGGCAAAACAGGCCAGTAAGGGCTTTGAAGAGAGCTTCCACGCCCCTGGATGAGATTCGTAAGGTTTTCGAATATTATACAGAAAATACAGACGAACTGATGGGCCGGATTGAATGGGTGGATGGTGATCTGGAAGATGAGTTTGTCCTGGATGGTTACCTGGAAGGAGTGACCGAGATTTATCATACAGCGGCCCTGGTCAGTTTTGATCCACTTCAAAGGAAATCCATGTTAAAGGTCAATGTGGGGGGCACCGCTTATCTCATCGATATGGCGCTTCAGAAACACATTTCCAAATTTTGTTTTGTGAGTTCAGTTGCTGCAATCGGGACCGGAACCGGTAAAAAAGCCGCCGATGAAACATCCATCTGGAAGAAATCCAAATACACTCATTTTTATTCCTGGACTAAATTTAAGTCAGAAATGGAAGTTTGGCGTGGGTGGGCAGAAGGTTTAAATACAGTGATCGTGAATCCATCCATTATCCTTGGACCAGGTAACTGGCATCGTGGCGCGGGTCAGATGTTCCAGACGATAGATAAAGGTTTGTCTTTTTATCCCCCCGGGGTAACGGGTTATGTGGATGTAAAAGATGTAATCCGTATCATGATTCGTCTTATGGATCAGGAACTCTTCGGAGAACGATTTATTTTAAATTCAGAGAACCTGAAGTTTAAAGAAGTATTTTCCATGATTGCACATTCTCTGGGCAAAAAACCACCTTCCATTCAAACCAAGAAATGGATGACTGAATTGGCCTGGCGGGCGGATTGGTTAAAGAGTAAAATAACCAGGACCGCTCCCATGATTACCAGGGAAACATCCCGGGCAGGCGGTGATTTCAGATATTTTTCGAATGAGAAAATTTGCGCCGCCCTGGATTATAAATTTATTCCTGTTGAAAAGTCCATTCAGGACATTGGAAAGTATTACCTGCAGAATTCTGGTAAATACGGGCATTGAACCGGATTCTGATTGAATATGGGAGACTTACAAACCAAAATACATCCCAAAGCTGAACGTATTGGTCTGACCATGCCATAACGGGTGGGTATAGGTATTCACGTCGCCGCTAATCTTACTGTTTCGGTATTCCATAAAGGCAATGCCATCGTTGATGATCTCATAGCGGACCTTCAGGAAGAAACTATTATTCTGCCATTCAACAGATTCCATAAAGGGTAATCCCAGACGGTCACCGCCCTGACTGTCATAATCAGGACCTTTCTGAATGAATAAATACGCCACATGGATCCATAAACCCCTGATGGGTTTCGATTCCAAGGAGAGGAACCATTCGTGTGTATTGTCTTTCAGATAATGGCCGAGGTTATATTGATTTGAGGCAAATTCAAGAGTGGGAACCGGATGTTGAAACGTCAAGGGATTGGTTCGTGTATATTCGGTGGTAATACTGATATTTTTAAACGGGTAGTTCGATAATCTGCCACCTATTTTAAAGCTCCAGAAATTGGAATGCTGATCTTTGTTAAACATGTTCCTGGTAGATAATTCATCAATAAACCACGATGCATATAAATGCAGGTTTTGTATTTGTCTGCTGCTGATATCAAAAAAAAGTTGGGAGTTTTGGTTATCAATACCTTTGCTGGTGCTGTGATCGATGGATTTGAAAAATGCCAGGGGAATCAGATATCCGGGGAATACGCCCAGATCGGTATAAATAATGGAATTGCCAACGGAAATATTCAGTTTCTTCCAGGGAGTGAATGTAAACAGGTTCGCAGCCATATATTTTGGGTGAAATACCTCCCTGTATTGAGGCCCATAACTGCTTGTATACCAATAGCTACGGGTGCTGTCCACGACCTCTGAAATCAACCAACCATGAACATATCGGAACTCAAACCAACGCACTGGTTTCATGGTCAGGTAGATCTGAGCAAACGAAGGGGTGCGCCCGGAAAAGAAGTTGGCACCATTTTGGTTATTCCCCCAGGTAAAATGATCTTTCAACAATCCCGTAGAGCCCCATTTCCATGAATACGTAATACCTCCCCGGAATTCACTGTAATCGCCATTTCCTTTATATGCTGCCCCCATTCTCTGATTCAGGTAATCCGGGCTGGACAGGAACTCCCGGTCATGGTTGTCACGGAGACTGGCGTATAAACCCAGGTGTTTTCCAACATAGGCAAAAGCCTCCGCTCCATTCCACCAGTGCGTGGCGGAACCATTTTCATTGGTCCAGTACTGAACACCCAGAATGGGATTGATAGAAAAGGTAAAAAGGCTGTCTTTGAAATAGAACAGGTCGAATCGTTTCTTAAAGTTTTTATCCGGTTTTATTTCTTTATTAAAATCCCTCAGAAAGAAGTCCAGGTCTTTTTGTTGGCGTGGATTCAATTGATCTCTTTGGGATTCAATACGGCGTAACTGACTCGCGATAAGATCCCGTGAATAAGGTTTGGCCACACTGTTGAGGTCGATGAATTGTCCATTGGCCATCTCATCCAGGAATTCATATACTGAAATATTGCTGATATGGTAAAAAACCTCCTGGGCCTTCAGTGGCTGATAAGCCAGGAAGAGAAGGCTGGGCATGATGAAGATAAAATGGATCCGGATGTTATAAAACTTTTGAGGAACCATCCTGATTATTAAACACATTCCGGGTATCCGCATTTACATTTCGTTAAGTTGGCCTATTTTTCGGAACCTGAACATAGTCATAATAGACAAATCCAGTGCACCATTCATACCGGGTTCACTTCATATGAACAAGCACCTTCAATTTTTAATAAAGATAAAAAGTTTCAGTTACTAAATAAGGTACCCGATTATTTCGCAGGAATGAAATTACTGGCTTCGGGCATGTTTGAATATAATGTTGTACCAGGCTTTCCAGAAATATTTCCAGTCGGTGCGAAAAGGCGCTTTTTCATAAGATTCCAGATACCGTTTTTCTGACAATTGTATTTCTTCCAGTGTTTTGGGCATATCGGCATAAAAGGGCGGGATGAGCCCGGGTTTGTATTTCGTTCGCATTTCCTGAAGATCCTTAGAATACAGGTTAAAATAATGCTGGCTCAACGGTCGCACGCCGAATAATTTCAAATCACCGTTAAGGATATTGAAGGTCATGGGTAACTCGTCAATCCAGAATTTACGCATGAACTTCCCCTGGGTCGATACTCTGAAATCATTCTCAAATTTGCCTCCCGATTTTAATCTATAGCGCTGATAAATGTAATCCTGAAGGTATTCGGCATAGGGATACATGGTCCGCATTTTAAAAACGGTAATTATGTTCCCATTTTTACCGACCCGTTTTAATCGTACCAGAGGTCCATACGAGGGATCCGGATCATTGGCCGGTGCACATGCTTTCTTTACGGCAATATAGCACATGCTGTCAATATAATCTTCATCGAGAACTTCAAATCCAGCGTAGATCAGACGCCCCAGTGTTTCAGCCCGGGTGATGACCCGGTTCTGGCCCCTGGTGAGTAAAAAATACAACCATTTGGTACTGTTGAATTTTGGAAGGACCCGTTTGATCGGGAAATCGATAAGATAGTAATAAATATAGTTAAGAATGAACGGATATTTTTTAAATATGCGCTGTTTCCTGAGATCTTTAGTTTCCACACAACAAATAAACGTGCCGCCATCTGGTAAGCTTTCATTGACCGTAGAGAAAAACTGACTGACAAACCGGATATCATTTACACGTTTTAGATTAATGATACTACTCTGGTGGTTTTGTGAATACGACTTGATATTAATGGGGTTGGTGGTGGAAACGATACGCACTGTTTCCGAAGGGAACAAGTTGTTTTTTTCAATGAATTGAAGGGTTCCTCCATTACATTCTTCCAGGATGGTCTTTTCCTGGAGTTGGGATAATTTGAATGGTTTAAATTGAGATCCGTTTCCGTTGTGTCCCAGATATCCGTTTTCATGCTGGGCCTTAAGTGCCAGGTATTCGTGATCGGGAGGCATGCCATTGATGTTAGAGGTTTTTAGAAAATGATATACCAGGCCAAAAAGAAATTCAAAAAACGTGGCCAGAAGCATGGTGCCAAAAACAACCCACCTGGAATAATAAGCAGTCCGGGAAAAATACATCAGAATCCCAATGGTTCCTGCAATAACAAAGTTGCCCACCAATACCGATCGAAAGATCTTATCAAAGCGGTTATATTCGTGAAAGGCATATTTCTTAAAAAACCATGAAACAAACAGCCAGATGCCCAGGAAGATCATAAATGAATAGAAGTACCGGTTAAAATAATTCCGGGCTGAACTGGTCGCAATATGAAGTATGATCAGGTATGAAAGGATGACCAATAAAAGGTCAAATACAATATAAATCAGTCGCCGCTTTATGAATCGTTCCATAAGGTCAATAGGGTATTGTAAAGATAGGGGATACCTTGATGAACACAAAAACCTTTGAAGGATTTCATTTTTGGACTTGAAAAATGATGAGAAAGTGGCACTGTCCAGATGCGAATTTTGTATTGGTAAGGATGGAAGGAAATGAACGGGAATGCATATTACCAGTTAGAAGCAGGCACTTATAGGGTGAGAAAAGAAGAAAAAGGGCCGTATTAAATACCCAATTTTTGTAAGACTAATGATACACTTTCTTCAATGGTTTGATTTGAAGTATCAACGGTTATTTCTGGATGATCAGGGACCTCATAAGGATCATCAATTCCCGTGAACTGGGTGATTTCTCCCCTGCGGGCTTTGGCATAAAGTCCTTTGGCATCGCGTTGTTCACATACAGACAAAGGAGTAGAAACATATATTTCCTGAAAATTCTGGCACTGATTTCTTACGAAATCGCGTGATTCCTGGTAGGGGGAAATAAAGGAGGCAACAACAAAAATACCATTCCGTTCAAGAAGGCTGGCCAGGAATCCAACCCGTTTGATGTGCCTGTTTCGGTCGTCTTTCGAGAATCCGGTTTTCGGGAACACTTCGCGCACTTTATCTCCATCGAGGTGCTCTACTTTAAGGCCTTTAGATTTGAGCTTTTCAAATACCACTTCGGCGATGGTACTTTTCCCTGCACCTGACAGCCCGGTAAACCATAATACTTTTGGCTTCAATTGCTTCTTTCCGAAATGGATACCATTCCAGATTCTTTCATGAAAAAAATACAGGACCATTTTCAGGATCACTTCAATACCGCCAACATACAGGGCAATTTTTAATTGGCCGGTGAAAATGTACACCAATCCGGCAGTTGTCAGGGTTGCCAGGATCCTCCATGAAATGGTTTTCAGGATCGACCGCTCGTTTGATTCTCGGAACATAAAACATACGTTTGATACAAAAACGACAAAATTACCTCATTTTCGGACTCTCGCAAGAAGCTTGCCGAATATCTTTAGGAAGAAAAACCGGAAATTCAATTCTATCTGGGATCACGGAACGTTGGGATTGAGCTGTAAAAATGATCTGGGTACATTCAAGAATATTTTTTCATTGATCACCTCAATTTCTACAATCACGCGATGCTTCCCCCGTACCTTCACCAGTGTGCCCGTCAAGCCCTGCATGGTTCCGCGGGTGATCCTAACGTGCGATCCAGGCTCAAAATATGTTTCAGTAATGGGGATGGGGTCCGGTTCATTCAGGTAGGCCCTGACCGCTTCGATCTGCTGATCCGGGATGGGCACCCGTTCTTTCCGGAAGGTAATAAAGCGCACCACTCCCCTGGTCTGTAGTACGTCCAGATAATCCTTATCGAAAATGCGAACGAACAGGTAACTTTTAAATAATGGTTCCTCCACCCATTTCTTCCGGTCGCTCCATTGTTTCAGGGTTTTAAGTATCGGAAGGTATACCTCTACACCCCTGGCTTTCAGTTCCATTGCCACCTTTTTTTCATTGCGTGACTTGGTGTATATGGCGTACCAACGTCTGGTCATGGTTCAGGCATAAAGGAGAAAAAATTGGTTAGAGATTCAGGATTGTGCCTTGCTTCTGGAGTTTATATTTCTTTATTACACTCCATATAAATAAAAATTATAGAAAAAATGTTTTGATTCATCAATATCCGGCTTCCTGATTGCTTAAAGCTAAGAGATACTTTTCTTATTTCAAAGTTGGTTTATTCATTTCATATCTTGTATTTTTTAAGAGGGAAATATCCATTAACTTAATGGTATGAAAATAGCCTTTACCGGTACCAGGGGAATTCCCAACAGGTATGGCGGTTTTGAAGAATTTGCCGAACAACTTTCCATTCGTCTGGCCGAACGCGGCCATGATGTCCTGGTATACAATCCGCTTAGCCATCCCAATAAGGAAACCATATTCAATGGCGTGCGCATTATCTGGATGCCGGCACCTCTACATTATTGGCCTCATGTATCCGGATTGATATATGATTACAGATGCCTCAAAGATGCCCTCAGGCAAAAAGCTGATATCATCCTGAACTGTGGTTATGGATCGGCTATTTTTTATCCATTCTTTGGCAATCAGCCTGGAATCGCCATTTTGACCCATATGGATGGAATGGAATGGCAACGAGGAAAATGGGGGTGTCTGGCCCGATCCTACCTGAAACTTGCAGAGCGAATGGCTGTAAAACGATCAGATTACATGGTGACGGATCATCGGAAGATACAGGATTACTATATTACCAGATTTGGGAAACATCCACTTTATATTCCTTATGGATCAAAACATACTGAAGTATTCAAGCTGGCCAGGTTTCGGGATGTGGACTTATTTAAGGAAATAGGGATCCATGAAAATGCGTATGTTTTGATCATATCCAGACTGGAACCGGAGAATAACCTGGACAGGATACTCAAAGGCTATCTCATATCTGGCTTGAAAATCCCCATTGTCATCGTTGGCCATACCCAAACAAAATATAGCACCTATTTGTCCAAGAAATATGCATCTCAGGAGAATATAAAATTTATTGGTCCTGTTTATAATGAAGAGTTACTGACTTTACTGCGATACCATTGCCTGGCTTATATGCATGGTCATTCAGTTGGAGGGACCAATCCCTCACTTTTAGATGCCATGAGATCGGGCTGTTTAATAATCTCACACGATAATGATTATAACCGGGATGTCCTGGGTGATAATGGACTTTATTTCCGTACCTGTGAGGATGTTGGACGAGCACTGGCACACCTGAATAATTATTCTGCTGAGAGAAAAAAGTTTGCTGAGAAAAATATTGAACATATCAATCGATTCTATAACTGGCAACACATAACCAACCAGTATATCGATCTTTTTAAGAAGATCACATCCGCTGAGAATCCAGATCCGGATTAATCTTTCCTACGAGTGCCCCTGGATGGTATTCGCCGTTCAATATTCTCCGAATACTTTTTTTATTTCATCCACATAATCCAATTTTTCCCAGGAAAAAAATTCAACTTTTTTAAAATATTGGACCTGATCGTTCTCAATTTTTTTTGTTACATCCGGACCGTCATAGTATACTTCCACTTCCCCGGTGAATGGGGTGCGGCCAAAATGACCATATGTGGCCGTTTTTTCAAAAATCGGATTTTTTAAACCAAATCGACGGATAATAGCAAAGGGTCGAAGATCAAAGATCTCTTTGACCTTTTCAGCAATTTCTCCATCACAGCTTTGTTGACCCTTATGATTTTTCAATTTACATGTTCCAAATGTATTGATATAAACTCCCACCGGTTCTGCTATCCCAATAGCATAAGCCAGTTGCACCATTACTTCATCCGCCACCCCGGCTGCCACCAGGTTGTTGGCTATATGCCTTGCGGCATAAGCCGCAGAGCGATCCACTTTCGAAGCATCTTTCCCGGAAAAAGCACCACCACCATGGGGTGCCTTTCCACCATAGGTGTCCACCACGATCTTCCTTCCTGTCAGACCGGTATCTCCGTGCGGACCCCCAATCACAAAATTACCGGTGGGATTGACCAGCAATTTAAATCCATTCTTGAATAACACCTTAATCCGTTCAGGAACTTCTTTTTTGACAAGCGGGAAGAGGATTTCTTCCAGATCCCTGGTTATTTGGGCCTGCATCGCCAGCTGAGCCTCTTTTTTCGCTTCAGGGGTACTATTTGCAGGATGGATGAATTCATCGTGTTGTGTGGAGATTACGATGGTATTGATGGCAATGGGTGTATGGTCGTCGTTATATTCGATGGTTACCTGCGACTTGGAATCGGGGCGCAGGTAAGTCATTTCAACACCTTCTTTACGAATGGCTGCTAATTTCTGAAGAATGATATGACTTAATTCATGGGGTAAAGGCATGCCATTTGGCATATCACGATTGGCATATCCAAACATCATACCCTGATCTCCGGCGCCTTGTAATTCTTCTGCCTGGCGCTGAACGCCCTGGAAGATATCGTCCGATTGCTCATGCAAGGTGGAAATAATGCCACAGGATTCGGCATCAAACTTATAATCGGCATTGGTGTAGCCAATATCTCGAATTACCCTTCGAACCACCTTATGAATATCAACCCACGCATTGGTTCTGACTTCACCACTGCAGACCACCAACCCTGTGGTCACAAGGGTTTCACAAGCCACCTTGGACTGCGGATCCTGTTTCAGGAATTCATCCAAAAGTCCATCTGAGATTTGATCGGCGATTTTATCGGGATGGCCTTCCGAAACCGATTCTGAAGTAAACAAATATGACATAACCGTTCAAAATTAAATTAACAAAACCGAAAAGATGGATGATTGGATGCCTTGAAAAGAATACTGTTTTAGCATTTTTTTTTTGTGGTTGCAATCAGCCAAATCTTTCCACCTAAATCTGGACTGTAAATGAAATAATATTTCTTAAAGTATCCAAGTGAAAGTGTATAAATATAACGGTATTGAGTGGCATTCTGTACATTCACCATGAGCTTGTTGGAGACCTAAAAATTTGAAATTCAAAGCTTTATTTTTCCATCGTTAATTAATATTGAATTTCCAATAAAAAAGTTATCAGGAATTTGAACAAACCCCATGATACACCATCGATGAATTCATCTAATCCGTTTGGTCCTTTTTTATGGTGAGCTCCTGGAAAATTTCTTCAAGACTGCGTTCTTTCACCTGCTGCGAAAGCACTGTTAAGCCTTTTTCAACAGCAAAATTAAATATTTTCGGGCGCAGATCTTCATCTTTGTGACCACGGATGATATAGTTTTGCTGATCTGCCTGGAGTGCCTGTATGACACCAGGAATGGCTTTCAATAATTCGAGATTTACGGCTCCCTGAAATTCAACCAGGATGGTCTGCAAATCGTCGGATTGAGTATGCAAATGGGCAGTGGCATCATCGGCAACTATGATACCTTTGTCGATAATGACCACGCGGTCGCAAATAGCCTCCACCTCCTGCATGATGTGTGTCGATAGGATCACCGTTTTTTCCTTACCTACATCGGAGATCAGTTTTCGGATTTCAACAATCTGGTTCGGGTCCAGGCCTGAAGTGGGTTCGTCCAGGATCAATACTTCAGGATTATGAATCAATGCTTGAGCAAGACCGACGCGCTGCCGGTATCCCTTGGATAAAGCTCCGATCTTCTTTGAACGTTCAGGGGTGAGTCCCGTAAGAGATATGATATCATCAACGGCGTGTTTGGCCCCTCTGCCCATCTTATAAATTTGGGCTACATTCTGGAGGTATTCCCGTACATACATTTCTACATACAGGGGGTTGTGTTCAGGCAGGTATCCAAGATGCTTTTTGATTTCCAGGGGATCTTTGAGAACGTCATAATCATTTACCCTGACATGTCCTGAGGATGGAAATAAAACCCCGGTTATAATTTTCATTAGTGTGGACTTCCCTGCCCCATTTGGGCCCAGAAGGCCAACGATTTCTCCGGTTTTTACAGAAAAGGTGACCTCATTCAAAGCCTTTTGTGTACCGAACACCTTGGTGATCTTTTCAACTTCAATCGACATGGTGCATAATCATTCCGTGATGCCACAAAGTTATATTTTTTGTGCATTTACCATCCGGTTTGTTTTCAAGAATTAACTTATGAAATACGATGAGGTGGATTATTATGGTCGTGAAAATGGGTATGAATATTATTTGTTATACTTGTAGCTTAATCATAATGGGTTATGGCTTTTGAATTGGACAAATCTGTTCATCAACGTTTTTCTTCCAGGTGGGGGCTCATCCTCAGTGCCATGGGAATTGCCGTAGGGACGGGAAATATCTGGCGATTTCCCAGAATTGCCTCCCAATCGGGAGGGGAAGAAGGTGCCGGAGCATTTCTGGTTGCATGGATCATTTTTTTATTCTTATGGAGCATTCCTCTGATCATTGCTGAGTATGCTCTGGGCAGGAAACACAGAATGGGTGTTGTGGGAATTTTTGTAAAGAGCATGGGGAAACGTTTTGCATGGATGGGCGGTTTTGTGGCATTTGTTGCAACGGCCATTACTTTTTTCTATACAGTCGTTGTGGGATGGTGTATTTATTATTTTGTGCATACGCTATTCCATCCTTTGCCTTTAACAACTGAATCGGCAATGGAAATCTGGGACCGGTACCAAAGTAGTGCCTGGCCATTCCTGACCCATATTCTGGCCATCGGATTTGGGGCCCTGGCCATATGGAAAGGTATTCGATCTATTGAGCGGGTCAATACCTTTTTAATTCCCGCATTACTCTTGATCGTTATTCTTTCGGTTATTCGTGCATTAACATTGCCTGGATCGATGGAAGGGGTGGCCTATTTATTTCGCCCCCAGTGGAGTCAACTCGCCAATCCCAAAATCTGGATTTCAGCACTCACGCAAAATGCATTTGATACCGGAGCCGGTTGGGGACTCTTCCTGACCTATGCGGCCTATATGAAAAGCGAACATGGAACCGTAAAGAATGCATTTACGACAGGCATAGGTAATAATACAGTTTCCTTATTGGCAGGTGTTATGATTTTCGGGACTGTATTCGCTGTGCTCAAGACGGAAATGGGCATGGCTCAGCCTGAAATTTTGGAGATTATGAGAACCAGCGGCCCTGCATCTACCGGATTAACCTTCATCTGGATGCCTCAATTATTTGCACGAATGGTGTTTGGATCACCATTGGCGGTGCTATTTTTCCTGGGTCTTACGTTTGCAGGATTTTCTTCACTCATTGCCCAATTGGAATTGCCAACCCGGGTGTTTGTAGATACCGGAATGAAACGCTCGCATGCTATTTGGACCGTCGTGGCCCTGGTGTATCTAATCGGCATTCCCTCGGCCCGAAACCTTGATTTTTTAAGTAATCAGGATTTTGTTTGGAGCGTGGCCCTGATGATCTCGGGAGCTTTTGTGGCTCTTGCGGTTATCAAACAAGGTGTACCGGTCGTCAGGGAAGAAATTAGCCTGACTGAAAATGATTGGAAACTGGGAAAATGGTGGACCATCATCATAAAAAATTTCATTCCTTATGCCGCTACTTTCCTGCTGGTTTGGTGGCTTTTTCAGGCGGCTACAGTGTATGCCCCGGATGCCTGGTTCAATCCATTCAATCCATTCAGTGTGATGACATGCCTGTTGCAATGGGGTCTGATCATTGGGTTATTATTATTATTGAACCGGTATATCAATAGCAAAATAAAAATCTGATACGTACTCATTTTTCCAAATTTGTATATTTAGTCGCAAATAGCGTGGGTGCTTGCTATGAATTCTACATTGATTGGATTCCTTATTTATCTCCTTCTGGTTCTCACTATCGGATTTATTACCTACCGGATCAATAAGTCACACCAGGATTTTTTTCTGGCTGGTCGTCAGTTAAATCCATGGGTGGTTGCATTTTCTGAGCGTGCCTCCGGCGAATCGGCGTGGCTGCTCCTTGGTTTGCCCGGTGCGGCTTATGCAATGGGTTTCATTGAAACATGGACCGCCCTGGGATGCATCCTGGGCATCGCTTTTTACTGGTTTGTGATCGCCAGATCATTACGCGAGGAATCTGAAAAATTAGATGCCATTACATTACCGCATTTTTTTGCCCAGAAATTGGGCAAAGGCAAAAACATTATCCGGGTCACGGCAACCCTGATCATTGTATTCTTTTTCGTGTTTTACCTGGCGGCCCAATTTAATGGGGCCGGGAAAGTACTCCATGTGACATTCCATATCCCTGCCACCTGGGGTGTTGTTATTGGGGCGGTAGTCATTATTTTTTATACCATGATGGGAGGATTTTTTGCAGTGGCCTGGACCGATTTTATTCAAGGCTTTCTGATGATCGGAACCCTTATTATATTGCCTGTGGTCGGTCTTTTCGAAATCGCCTCTCAGGGTGATACATTAAATGCTTCGCTAAAAAATATGAACCCGCAGTTTGTGAGTACTGTTGGTGGTGCTAGCGGATGGGCTGCTGTCAGCGTGGTGTTGGGCGGATTAAGTTGGTTCTTTGGTTACATGGGGCAACCTCATTTGTTAACACGATTTATGGCTATCCGGGATGGAAAAAAAATTGCATTGGGTCGAAAGATTGCCATGGCATGGGCCATCCCTGCATTTGCCGGAGCCATGATCATAGGATTGGTTGGATTATCCATTTTTGGCCAGGACCATTTTACCGATATTGAACAAATCATGCCTGTACTGGCCACGAAATTGTTGCCTGCCTGGGTGGCCGGTATCCTGATATCTGCTGCCATTGCAGCCATGATGTCAACCGCCGACAGCCAACTCCTGGTAATTACATCGGCTGTAATTGAAGACTTTTATCATCGGACCATGGGAAGAAACGTTTCAGAACGTCGTCTTCTAAGTTTGAGCAGGATCATCACGATTGCGGTCGGCATATTTGCTTTTATTGTGGCGATCACCTCCAGTAAATTAATTTTTGGTCTGGTTTCCTATGCATGGTCTGGTCTCGGTGCCTCGTTCGGTCCCGCCCTGTTGTTGATCTTAAAATGGAAAGACACCACATGGCAAGGAGTCCTGGCCGGCATGATCACAGGATCGGTCGTTACCATTATCTGGTCTGAAATTTCATTCCTCGATAATGCTATTTCTGTCCGTTTTGTATCATTTGTATTGGCATTTTTGGCCATCGTTCTGGCCAGTAAAATTTCAAAATACAGACTGAAAATGTCGCTGTAAATTTGAATTTGATGCTGCTGTCTTCATGATTCAGTTTACTGGCATCCCAATGAAGCGGACACAACCTTTGGGAAGCTTTCGTATGCCGGTTTCAACATCTTGTTCGATTTAAGCCATAAACCCCATGAAAAAACACACTTGATGATTGCATTGATAAGAAGAATTCCCGCCAGATAAGTGAGGAAAATATCAGGCGGCTGATATGATATATGGCATCCGGAATTCCAGGATGAAAAAACATTGAGACAACAACATTGAATGACCGCATATTTGTCCAATATTCTTATTTTTAGGTACACATAAACCAACCAGATTGGGAAATTTTTATTCAAATGTCTATACCCACTGCAGAATTTCAACACATTATCCGGCGCAGAAGAGAATTCCCTTCACTCAAAAGAGAATACAACGGATTTCCCCTTGCCTATTTTGATGGCCCTGGTGGAACTCAGATTCCCAGGCAGGTAATGGACTCTATGAATCATTACTATGAAACCTGCAATGCCAATGCGCATGGTTATTTTCTGACGGCGATCGAATCTGATAATATGATTCAGGAGGCACGGGCGGTGTGTGCTGCTATTCTGAATGCAGAAGGACCAGAGACCATTTCATTCGGGGCAAATATGACCACTCTGACATTTTCACTGAGTAAAGCCATTGGCAGATTTTTAAAACCGGGTGATGAAATACTGATTTCACAGCTGGATCATGAGGCCAACAGAGGACCCTGGTTGAATTTAAGAGAGATTGGAATAGTGGTGCAGGAAATTGAAATGAAAAAAGATGGCACTCTTGATTATCAAGACCTCAAGTATAAGATCAATAAAAACACCCGCATGATTGCCGTCGGATTGGCTTCCAATGCACTGGGAACAGTAAATGACATTTCTGAAATCCGAACGATAAGCAAGGCTTCCGGCATTTGGTTGCTGGTGGATGCAGTGCATTATATTCCGCATTTTCCTGTTGATGTTCAGGCACTTGATATCGACTTCCTCCTGTGCTCTGCGTATAAATTCTACGGTCCCCATGTAGGGATCCTTTATGCACGGCCAGGTTTGCTGGATCGTCTGGATACGGATAGATTGAGGACCCAACAACCCATGGCACCTTATAAAATTGAAACCGGCACGCTGAATCATGCCGCTATTGCAGGGGTAAAGGCGGCTATTGAATATATTTCGACATTTGGTCGGGGGCCTGATCTGAGATCCTGCCTGGTATCCGGGATGAAAGACATTGGAACGTATGAACATGAATTGGCGTTATTACTCTATCTCGGTCTGGAAAAAATCAAAGGCATAACCATTTACGGGCCCCATATTAATGATACGCCAAGGGCTCCCACCATTTCTTTCACGGTGGAGGGAAAAGCACCGCCAGAGGTATGTGGATTGCTGGATAAGCAAGGTATATGTACCTGGGATGGTCATTTTTATGCCATCCGGCCTGTCGAAGTCCTGGGATTATATGAAAAAGGGGGATTGGTTCGGGTGGGGATCTCCCTTTATAACACGGCTGAAGAAGTATCCCGGCTCTTGGATGCACTCCATACCATAGCCTCAGATTCTGGCAATTGAAACAAGAATAACGGCATGAAAATACTCCTGATAGGATTTGGACATGTGGGCCGCAAATTGGCGGAGATTATCATCCAAAAGAAAGACCAATTTCCTGGCCTGGCCAACCGGCCTATTTCCATTGCCGGCATAATCACTAAAACCAGGGGAATTATGGTACATCCAACGGAAAATGAAATGAGGCATATTTTGGATGGCCATCATAAAATAGGCGCAATAAGCACTGACAACCCAGAGGTTATTTACGCCAATACCATCCAGATGATTCGTGAATGGGACTATGATGTTATGGTAGAACTGAGTCCACTGTCGATTTCAGAAAAAGGTGAACCGGCCATAACATATATTCGTGAGGCACTGATCCGGGGCAAACATGTCGTTACGGCCAATAAGGGTCCGGTTGCTTTTGCTTTTGATGAACTCCACACACTGGCACTTCGGAATCATGTGAAATTTCTTTTTGAAGCTATCGTAATGGATGGTACTCCAGTGTTTAACCTGGTTCGGGAAACACTTAAAGGATGTCAGATCAGTCAGGTTTCCGGGATTCTGAATTCCACCACTAACTTTATAATTTCGTCGATGGAAGAAGGAGAGTCCTTTGATTATGCACTTCGTGTGGCCCAGAAAGAAGGTATTACAGAACGTGATCCCTCCTATGATATTGAGGGTTGGGATGCAGCTGCCAAAATTGCAGCCATGGCTAATGTGTTTCTGGGCGCCAGAACAACACCCCTCCATGTCACCAGGAAGGGGATTGAGAACATGACACCTGAAATGATCCGAGAGTCTAACAAAAAAAATAAACGTATCAGGCTCATTGCACGTGCTTGGAATGATTCAGGGTCTGTCCGTACAATGGTTCAACCAGAATACCTGCCATTGAAGGATTTATTCTCAAACATTCATGGCACCGGTGCCTGTCTGAAAATCGAAACCGATTTGATGGCACCCATTATGATATCCCAGTTTAATCCAACATTGAAAGATACCGCATTTGGTGTCATTGAGGACCTACTGACCATTTCAGATGCCAGAAGGACATAATTCACCATTTCATAGGTAATATTGTGGCTGGTCTGGCAATGACCTGGGTTTATTGGTTATTGGAAACACCATCAACACCCACCTGGGAGTTGACAACCAGGACTGGGATTTTAGAGCTATTTGAAATGATATATTGTTCTGATTTACCGAGCATATAACTGGCCATTCCACGATTTTTTGTGGTTGCAATAAGGATCAGGTCACTGTTCATATCCTGAGCATAAACCAGAATATCCCCAGCAAAATTTCCCGACTTTGGCAATTCATGAATTTGGTAGTCGATGTCATTCTGAATCAGTAACCGGATCGCATAATTCAGATTAATATTGGTTTTTTTGAGTAATGATGTTCCAGACACAGATTGTTTTAAAATATGCACCCTTGAATCGAAGTATTTTCCCATAAATATCGCCCATCTCAATTTTTCTTTAATCTCGGACTTAAAATCAACAGGAAATACCAGGTTTTTATATTTCCCCCAATCTGTCGGTTTATCCTGGACCACGATAAAGGGGACCCGGCTTCCTACAATGACTTTCAGAGCCCAGCTTCCGGTCACCTTCTGCATACCTCTTAAACCATGGGTTCCCATGATCACCAAACTGGTTTCGTTCTGGTTGGCATATTCACTGATTCCATTAAAAATGTTCCCCTCCATCACATGTGAGGTCATTTCCACATCAAATTTCGTGGCGTTTTCATATGCCACATGTTCCAGGTTATGCCGAAGTTTATCCAGATCCGCAGCAGATTTCCATTTGTCTGCGATATGCAGTAAAACGATGGGGAGTTCAACCATCCTGGATATTTTAACTGCATGCATCAATGCATTTTCAGCCATCCCGGTAAAATCCCAGGGCACCAGGATGAACTTTTTGTTATCCTCCTCCATTATTAAAATATAAATGAATGATCGATCCTTTTTAAAGTTATAAAAAAATTCATATTCAATGATCTCGTGTACCGATAAGTCATGGATCAACAAATTTTCAGAGCATTTATTATTGTCTTATTTTCAGTCCGTAACTGGGTCATTCCTGCTGAAAAGTTTTAATTTTGCAGGATACAATACAAATGAGAAGATTTCATGCCTACAAAAAACAAGATAAAAGATTTGCTTAAGTCGAAAGAATTTGGCAAAGAAATTGAAATCAAAGGTTGGGTCCGTACCAAACGTGGGAGTAATAAAATTGCCTTTATTGCAATGAATGATGGGTCTGTCATTCATAATATCCAGGTGGTTGTAGATATGGCCCGTTTCAATGAAAACCTGTTAAAAATGATAACCACAGGGGCCTGCCTGAGGGTTTCCGGCATTCTTTCTGAATCCTTGGGAAAAGGACAGAATGTTGAAGTCCAGGCAGACGAAATTGAATTGTATGGAAGTGCCGATCCACAAACATACCCCCTTCAGAAAAAGGGGCATTCGCTGGAGTTCTTGAGATCCATTGCCCATTTAAGGCCGCGAACCAATACATTTGGAGCCGTACTCAGGATCCGTCATGCACTGGCTTTTGCCATCCATAACTATTTTAATAATAAGGGCTTTTTCTATTTGCATACCCCCATTATTACAGGTTCAGATGCTGAAGGTGCCGGTGAGATGTTCCGTGTTTCCATTCTAGATCCAAAAAACCCTCCCCTGAAGGATAATGGAGAGGTTAATTTCGAAGAGGATTTTTTTGGAAAAGAAACCAACCTGACCGTTTCAGGGCAATTGGAGGGAGAGCTGGGTGCCCTGGCACTCACCGAAATATATACATTTGGACCCACATTTCGGGCGGAAAATTCAAATACACCACGGCATCTGGCTGAATTTTGGATGATCGAACCCGAAATGGCGTTCTATGATATCAAAGACAACATGGATTTGGCAGAAGAATTTCTGAAATACCTGGTACAGTATATCCTGGATCATTGTAAAGATGATCTTGATTTCCTGAATAAAATGTATGATCCTGATCTTATTGAAAGACTTCACTTTATTATTGACAATGATTTTGTCAGGATGGTATATACGGATGCGATCCGTATTCTTGAAAATTCCGGGAAATCGTTTGAGTTTCCAGTCAGTTGGGGAGTGGACTTGCAGGCTGAACATGAACGCTACCTGGTTGAAGACCATTTCAAAAAACCCGTCATTATGACAGACTATCCAAAGGAAATAAAAGCATTCTATATGAAACAAAACGATGATGGTAAAACCGTGCGGGCCATGGATGTTCTGTTCCCACGCATTGGTGAAATCATTGGCGGATCACAACGGGAGGAAGTATATGAGAAACTGAAATCCAGGATCGAAGAATTGAATATTCCTGATAAGGATCTTTGGTGGTACCTTGAAACCAGGAAATTTGGGACCGCACCTCATAGTGGATTTGGACTTGGTTTTGAACGAATGGTTCTATTCGTAACGGGAATGGCCAATATCCGAGATGTCATTCCGTTCCCCAGAACGCCAAAAAATGCTGAGTTTTAAACACACCGGAGTATTGTTTTTTTTACTATTTTGGAGAAGGAAATATATCTGTAAGTACGGGGCAGGGAGATGTTAAAACAAAGGTTACAACAAAAATTACTTCAGAAACTGTCACCCCAGCAAATCCAAATGATAAAATTGCTGGAGATTCCTACTATTGAGCTGGAGCAAAGGATTAAAAAAGAGCTTGAAGAAAACCCGGTACTAGAGGAAGGGAATGATAATACTTCCGATACAGCCGAGCAGGAAGATGAAATACTCGATAACGAAGCGGGTGATGATCAGGATGAGTTCTCACTTCAGGATTACCTGAATGATGAGGATATTCCCAGTTATAAACTTTCCACACGAAACTATTCCAGGGATGATAAAAAAACAGAAATCCCCTTTTCGGTTGGCGATACATTTCATGATCACCTGGAATCGCAGATGGGCCTTCGAAAGCTTACAGAGATTCAGGAAGTTCTTGGAAAATATGTGATTGGAAATATCGATGAAGATGGATATTTAAGAAGAAAACTGGAAAATATAGTGGATGATCTGGCATTTTCATTAAACCTGAGCACAACGGAAGAAGAATTATTGGAAATGTTGCATATCATTCAGGATTTCGATCCTCCTGGGGTTGGAGCACGCGATCTGCAAGAATGCCTCCTGCTTCAAATCGACCGGAAAGACCGGAATGTGCCGGTCATCCAACGAACATGGCAAATATTGAAATACCATTTCGATTCCTTTACAAAAAAACACTATGATAAAATCCTTGCCAGGATGAATATCTCTGAGAAGGAGCTGAAAGAATCCATTGAAGAAATACTGAAATTAAATCCCAAACCCGGCAGTTCATACAGCGATCCTTTGAATAAATCAATCCAGCATATTGTTCCGGATTTTATTCTTGACAACAGAGATGGCGTCCACCAATTATCCCTGAACTCAAAAAATGTTCCAGACCTTCATGTGAGTCGACAATATGCCGAGATGCTTCAGAATTATCAACAGAATAAAAAAAATCATTCCAAGGTTGAAAAAGACGCGGTCGGCTTTGTAAAGCAAAAGCTGGATTCCGCCAAATGGTTTATAGATGCCATCAGGCAAAGACAACATACCCTACTGCTGACCATGGAAGCCATTTTGGATTACCAGAAAGAATTTTTCGAGGATGAAGATGAGCTGAAGCTAAAACCTATGATATTAAAAGATATTGCAGAGCGTACCCAGTTGGATATTTCCACCATTTCCAGAGTCGCTAACAGCAAGTACGTTCAAACACCGCGCACCATATACCCACTGAAATTCTTTTTCTCTGAAGGAATGACCAACGAAGATGGTGAAGAAGTTTCAACCCGTGAGATCAAAAAGATTTTAAAAGAGTGCGTGGGAAATGAAAATAAAACAAAACCGCTTACAGATGAAAAACTGGCCGCTATTCTTAAGGAAAAAGGATATGTAATTGCCCGGAGAACGGTTGCCAAGTATAGAGAACAACTCAATATTCCAGTGGCCAGGTTGAGAAAAGAACTCTGAACAGAATGAAAGTTGGTCCGGATATATATGGTGCTCATCATAGATCATAAACACATGTATGGAGAAACGTTTAGCACAAATTGCGTCCATTATTTTCCATCCTTATTTCCTGACTGTTTACGGACTCATTATCCTCTATAATTCCGGACTCTATATTTCATTTCTTCCAGTGAAGCTAAAACGCTGGATACTGTTGATCGTCATTCTCAATACAGCATTGATCCCTTTGAGTT